>JRYG01000293.1_pt1 | contig 56757 bp, 44 predicted proteins | sample 235341 | NCBI WGS metagenome assembly JRYG01 (sample SAMN03074218, study PRJNA261478) | activated sludge metagenome | biome: Wastewater Treatment Plant; feature: Wastewater; material: Activated sludge; isolation source: activated biomass of a wastewater treatment plant treating hydrocarbon... ...
GAAAGCGACGGCGAAGAAGCCGGCTGCGAAGAAAGCGACCGCCAAGAAGCCGGCGGCGAAGGCCGCGGCCCCTGCGGCGCCCTCCGCCCCTGCCCCGGCAGCGCCCTCGACCGCAGCAACCCCCGGCTTGAAGTCTTCGCTCAACCCGGCGGCGGCATGGCCGTTCCCGACCGGTTCGCGTCCTTCCTAACCGGTGTTTTCAGATGAGCGGGCGGGCGCAAGCCTGCCCCGCGCAGATTGCCCGCCCGTTTCATCTATCCCGATGTCTTGACGGCGCCGTTGTGCGCCGGTCGTGGCCGCTGCGCCGCTTCGCCGGAGCGTTGCCGGTCCGGACCCCGCCCGTGGCATCTGCGCAGTCTCTCGACCTCAACTTGATCGGACAGTTGCGTGTAGCAGGCGCGCGCTACGGTGGCAGATGGACTGCGCGCAAGTCCAGGCTGCTCGATCGTTGCGCGGCGCGTGCTCTCGACCATCCGCGCTGCCTGGTCGAGTACCACGACTGCCTGCTGTTTCTGCTGGCATATCCCGAGCATGCCCGGCTGCTGTCGGCCGCCGAACGCGAGCTGGCGCGTGTTGCCCTGGCCGCTCGGACAATTGCCGAACGGGGCAGTGCGCGCGAGCGCAGGCGTTTGTGCGGCACCGGCATTGCGTGGTCCGAGGTGTCCTTCGGATTCAGCTTCGAGATAGCTCGCTGGCTCGCGCAGCGATACCCGGACCACGCCGACATACAGTGTTTCGGCGAAGGTGGCGAATTGCCGCAGAACGTGCTGCGCCTGGGCGTGCCCGGCATGGAGTTCGAACTTCTCGCACCGGAGCGCTTGGCGCCGGAGGAGTTCCTGATGCGCGCACGTGGCCCGCGCGGTGGTTCGGCACTGGGCTGGCTAGTGGCACAGATGCAACAGCTTCCATGCTCTGAGGCGATACGCGATCAGCTGTTCGAGACGCTGCACGCGTTCATCCGGGTCGAACCCAGGGATACGCCTCTGTCGCGCACCTTTGCCCGAGGCCCGCTGGCCGACACCCATTTCCATGGCGACGGGCTGCTGCGAGACGTCGACCCGCCGGCGCTCATCGCCGAACCACTGCCGCCACCGCGTCGTCTGTCAGTGCCGCAGCGGAGCGGACTGCTTGCCTGCGCGCGCGCCATGCTGATCATGCTCGGGCGTGAAACGGAGCCCCTTACCTACGGATCGCCATCATGCGTCGAATACTTCCAGCTCGGCCGCGGCCTGGGCATCGCCCTCTACTACATGCGCCCGGAGCGCCGCTTTGCTATCGACTCCCACGTCGGCTTCATGCTGTTCAAAAACACCATACCGGTGGGATACGGCGGCGGCTGGCCGTTTCTCGATACCTGCAAGATCGGCGTCAACATGTTCGCGCCTTTCCGTGGCGGCGAGTCGGCATTCTGCTTCTGCCAGGTGTTGCGTGCCTATCGCCAGCGCTTCGAGCCGGTGCGCTTCGTGGTCGAGCCCTACCAGTTCGGCGCCGGTAACCGCGAGGGACTGATGTCCGGCGCCTTCTGGTTTTACTATCGCCTTGGGTTCCGCCCTATCGAGCCAACCCAGGCGCAACTCGCCGAGGCCGAGTTCGTGCGCATCAGCGCCGAGCGATTCTATCGTTCGCCGCTTTCAGTGATGCGCCGGCTGACGCGCTCGAACATCGAGCTGCGGCTGGCAGCAGCCGGCGATGCGGAAATCGCGGACTGCGATCCCGCCGATCTCAGTCTCGCCGTCTCCCGGCGGATTGCACACGAACATGGCGGCGACCGCGCCGCTGCCGGCGAAGTTGCACTGCGTTATGTGACCTCCTCGCTCGGTGTCCGGGACATGTCGGGCTGGTCAGGCGGGGAGCGACAGGCTTTCGGGTCGCTCTCGTTGTTGCTGGCGCTGGTGCCGCGCCTGTCCGAGTGGTCGGTGCGGGAGCGGCGCGCCTGCGTGGCGTTGATGCGGGCCAAGGGTGGCGACGAGGCGCGCTACTTCGTCCTGGCGCGCAGGCACCGCCGGTTTCGAGAGGCGATGATCGCCATCGCCGCGGCGGAGGCATCGTGCGCACAATAGCGGACAAGCGCCGGTGTCTGTCGATCAACCTGTCCGCCGCGTCAAGTGGTTGGCGCTTCGGGTTGACAGCTCCAGGCGGCATCGGCATAATTTGGTCTGCTGCACCGCAACATCGTCATTTCCGATGGCACGCGGGATACCGTCGTAACGAAACGTCCCGCGCTGAAAGCCCCGCCATGTTCCGAGGCGATGCATGTTGCCGGTCTTTGACTACGTTCCAACCAGACGTCCCGCCTGCAGCCACTCCGCGGTGGCCTACGGCAGTGAGTACCCGCTCGCACTCCCCGTTTTCTGCTCGTGACAGGCATTGCCTTCGCGCGCGGTCGTCGGAATTGCCGGGGCGTCATCCGGTGAAACGAGGAAAGGAGAACGCATGCCCTGCATGAGTCCCATCATTAAGCTGCTGAAGAGCACAGTAACCTTTGTGATTCATTTCGCACATGGAGGTCTGCTCGTCGCCGGCATCATGACGACGGTCTTCGCCGTGGCGCTGTACCAGAGCGGCGGCTTCCATGCGCCCGATCTCAAGCATTGGTTCGGGGAATCGGCGCCGGCGGCAGTGCGCGCCGCCGACGCGGAAGCGGACAGCGTTGCCGCCGCGGCGCCAGCACCTGAGTTGCGCGGCATCGCCGACTACGCGGCGCGCAAGTACCGGGTTGCCGCCTCGGCCATCGAACCATTCATCGGCGTCGCCCACGCTGCGGGCCGGCAGGTGGGCCTCGATCCGCTGCTCATCGTCGCCGTGATGGCGATCGAGTCGGGCTTCAATCCGCTCGCCGAAAGCCCTCGCGGTGCCCAGGGGCTGATGCAGGTGATTCCGCGTTTCCACCAGGACAAGCTGGAACAGCGCGGCAGGGACGAGTCCCTGCTCGACCCACAAGCCAATATTCACATCGGCGCCCAGATCCTGAAGGAATCGATCGAGCGCGCCGGCGGCATGGAAGCGGGGCTGCAGCAATATGCTGGCGCCCCCAACGATGCCGACGCCCAGTATGCCGCCAAGGTATTGGCGGAAAGACAGCGCCTGGCTCAGTTCGCCGGCAAGGGCAAGATCATCGTCGCCGACGCGCGACGCTAAGCTGCGCCGCCATCAAGATGGCCCGAGAAAACGGGCGATCCGCGTCACGCCTTCGGCTAGTTTCTCCCGGGCCGTCGTGTAGGCAAAGCGCATATGGCGTGCCGGGGCGTTGTCACCGAAGTCCAGACCGGGCGTAACCGCCACGCCTGCCTCCTCGATCAGTCGCAGCGCCAGCGCGTAGCTGTCCTTGGCTAGTTCCGAGACATCGGCATACAGGTAGAACGCGCCGCGCGGCGGCGCCGGAATCCTGAAGCCGAGCCGCGTTAGCGCCGGCATCAGAAAGTCACGTCGGGCCTGGAACTCGGCGCGGCGCTGCTCGAGCAACGCGATCGTCTCCGGGGCGAATGCCGCCAACGCCGCGTGCTGGGCCGGTGCCGACGGTGAGATGTACAGATTCTGCGCCAGCTTTTCGATATCGCGCACATACTCCGCCGGCGCGATCAGCCAGCCCAGGCGCCAGCCCGTCATGTTGAAATACTTCGAAAAGCTGTTCACCACGAAGGCGTCGTCGGTCAGGCCAAGAACCGTCTTGGCGTCCATGCCGTAGGTCAGGCCGTGGTAGATCTCGTCGACGATCATCACGCCCTGCCGCTCGGCGACCGTGCGCGCGAGCGCCGCCAGCGTGTCGTCGGCAAGCATCGTGCCGGTCGGATTGGCCGGAGAGGCGACCAGCAGGCCCTTGGTGCGCGACGACCACGCCTTCCCGATCTGCTCCGCGGTCGGCTGGTAGTCGGTCTCCGGTCCCACCGCCAGTGCCCGTGGCATTCCCTCCAGCAGGCGCACGAAGTGGCGATTGCACGGATAGCCCGGATCGGTCAGCAGAATCTCGTCGCCCGGATTCACGACCACCGCCAGCGCCAACAGCAGCGCCGCCGACGCGCCAGCGGTGACGATGACCCGCGCCGGATCGAGGCCGACGCCATAGCGCTCGGCATAGAAGGCTGCGATGGCCTCGCGCAGTTGCGGCAGGCCGAGCGCGGCGGTGTAATGCACATGGCCACCTGCCAGGAAGCGCATTGCTGCCTCGATCACGGGCTGTGGTGTCGGGAAATCCGGCTCACCAACTTCCATGTGGATGATGGAGCTTCCGGCCGCCTCCAACTCGTGGGCGCAGCGCATCAGCTCCATGACATGAAAGGGCGCGATGTCGGCCATGCGTGCCGCGAGCTGACGCGGCGTCGGGCGCGGGGCGTTCATGGGCGGTGCAAGTCGAGTGGGCGCGATGGTTGCGTGGCGCGGATTTCGCAGCGCCGATATTACCGTGTTTCCCGCGCTGGGAATCCTCGCGGCGTATGGGCGGGCGCGACGACGGCTGGACGTGGGAGACTTCGGAAAAGAAAACCGGCCCGAAGGCCGGTTTCCAATAAACGAGGATGTACGTCCTCAGGCCGCAGCGATGTTCCAGACCTCCGGCGCCTTCTCTGCGCGTTGCGCCAGCGCCTGGCGCTGGTTCTCCAGGTCCTGGGGCAGGTGATGGCCGAACTTGGCGAAGTAGTCCTTCACTTCGTTCGCTTCACTTACCGCGCCGGCGCGGCTGACGTTCATGATCTCCTGATACATGTCCTTGGTGAAATGCAGTCCAGTCCAGGTGATGTCCTCGTAGCGCGGCATCTGGCCAAAGGGGCTGCGCACGGCATCGACCCGGTTGTTCACCCGATCCACGATCCACTTCACCACGCGCATGTTCTGCCCGTATCCCGGCCAGATGAAGCTGCCTTTCTCATCCTTGCGGAACCAATTGACGCGGAAGATCTTGGGCAGCTTGAGTCCCGGCTTCTCGCCCATGCCCAGCCAGTGGTTCCAGTATTCGGCCATGTTGTAGCCGGCGAAGGGCAGCATGGCGAACGGATCGCGGCGGATCGCCGCCTGGCCGATGGCCGCCGCCGTTGCCTCGGAGCCCATCGTTGCCGCCATGAATACGCCGTGGTTCCAGTCGAAGGACTGAAATACCAGCGGGAAGGTCTTGGACAGGCGCCCGCCGAAGATGAAGGCCGAGATCGGCACGCCGGCCGGATCCTCCCACGCCGGATCAATGGTCGGGCACTGCGAAGCCGGCGCGGTGAAGCGCGCATTCGGGTGCGCCGCCGGCCGACCCGCGTCGGGGGTCCAGTCCTTGCCCTGCCAGTCGATGGCGTGCTTGGGCGCCGGACCCATGCCCTCCCACCAGATATCGCCGTCATCGGTCAGGGCGACGTTGGTGAAGATGCAGTTGGCCTTGACGGAGTCCATGGCCATGGGGTTGGAGCTGTAGGATGTGCCGGGCGCGACGCCGAAAAAGCCGGCCTCGGGATTGATGGCGCGCAGCGTGCCGTCGGGTCCCGGCTTGATCCAGGCGATGTCGTCACCCACGGTCAGCGCCTTCCAGCCGTTGAAGCCCTCCGGCGGCACGATCATGGCCAGATTGGTCTTGCCGCAGGCGCTGGGGAAGGCCGCCGCCACATAGGTCTTCTCGCCCTCGGGGGACTGCAGGCCGAGGATGAGCATATGCTCGGCGAGCCAGCCCTCGTCGCGGGCCATCACCGAAGCGATGCGCAGCGCCAGACATTTCTTGCCCAGCAGGGCATTGCCACCATAGCCGGAGCCGTAGGACCAGATCTCCCGCGTTTCGGGGAAATGGACGATGTACTTGCGGCTGATATCGCCTTCGCACGGCCAGGGAACGTCGGCCTGGCCGGCGGCCAGCGGCGCGCCGACGGAGTGCATGCAGGGGATGAAAAACCCGTCTCCCAGCACGTCGAGCACCTTACGGCCCATGCGTGTCATGATTTTCATATTGACCACGACGTACGGGCTGTCGGTGATCTGCACGCCGATCTGGGCGATGGGCGAACCTAACGGGCCCATGCTGAAGGGGATGACGTACATGGTGCGTCCGCGCATGCAGCCTTCGAACAGCCCGTGCAGCGTCGTGCGCATCTGCTCCGGTGGCGCCCAGTTGTTGGTCGGGCCTGCGTCCTCTTCCTTCGCCGCGCAGATGTAAGTGCGTTCCTCGACCCGCGCCACGTCCGAAGGGTGGGAACGGGCAAGATAGCTGTTCGGACGCTTCTGCGGATTGAGGCGTATGAAGGTGCCTGCCTGCACCATCTGCTCGCACAGGCGGTCGTATTCTTCCTGCGTGCCGTCGCACCAGTGGACCGTCTCCGGCTTGCACATCTCAGCCATCGCTTCCACCCAGGCAAGCAGCTTCTCGTTCCTCGTCGGTCCTGTCTTACTCATGTCAATCTCTCCAGCAAAAAGGCGCGCGGCAACGCCGGCCTGCCTCGAAGCTCAAGGCCGGCGATGCGTGGCGACCGGGTTCACACTGATCGAAAAAACGCGTTCGGGCATGCCCTTGCAAACTACAACATCGGAACTCTGTTGGCTATCCGGGCTGCGTGGAGCCCGGCGCACTCTGCCGTCGGGGATGGGGTATGGATTGCACTGGTTTGCGGTGATCATCTGCAAGACCCAATAAACGCTGTCGGGGAGATTGCCTGATTGGTCGGTTGGATGCCTGGATGCGTGGCACCTCTTCGCCGATGGCGCGCGTACAGGGTCTGTGTAGCGCTCCGAGCGACGCGCGGGATCACGGCGCGTTGCCCTGGTAACAGCGCTCAGATTATGCCACAGACGGCCCCGGCGACGTAACCTCGGCGGGAGCGCGCCTCTCGCACCTGCGAACGAAATTCTTTCGAAAGTGGCATAGAATGAGGCATATAAAAACAAAAAAGCAAAAAAATCTTGACACAGAGGACGGAGAAGGCATCAGCCATGGACTCGATTCGTATCGGCTCCTCGTTTGCACGGCAGACGGAGGCTGCAGTGACGGATCTGGCGCGCCAACTGGCCGGGCACGACTATGCCTTAGTCATGGTATTCGCCGCCGATGTCCATGACGGAAACGAACTTGTCACCCGGATGCGCCGTGCCTTTCCCGCCCCGACGGCGCTCGTTGGCTGCACTACCGCGGGCGAGATCGGCTTGGCCGGTTACCAGAACGATTCCATCGTCGCCGTCGGATTCTCGGCGGACGATTTCTCGGCCGTCACCGCGGTCATCACCGATCTCGCCGGCTTCGACATGGGCGAGTGCCAGCGCCGCATTCAGGAAGCGCTTCAGAATTCGACCTTGCAGCGCGAAGCGCGCGGCTTCGACAAGTCCCTGGCCGTTGCTCTCATCGACGGGCTGTCGCTGCGCGAGGAGCCCGTGGGCCGGGCGCTCCAGCTCATACTCGGCGACATCCCCCTGATCGGCGGTTCCGCCGGCGATTCCCTGCGCTTCCAGCGTACCCGAGTGTTTCACGACGACACCGCATTCGACAACGCGGCCGTCGTGGCGATCATCAGTACCGGCCTTGCGTTTCGCGTCATCAAGACCCAGCATTTCGAGCGCACCGAGGGACGCATGGTGGTCACCGGCGCGCGCCCCCAGGAGCGTATCGTCACCGAGATCAACGGCTTTCCGGCGGCCATCGAATACGCGCGCATCGTCGGCATTCCCGTCGACCGCCTCAGCCCCATGGCCTTTGCGGCGCATCCCGTGGTCGTGCGCATCGGCGGCCAGGAGTATGTGCGCTCGATCCAGAAGGTCAATCCCGACCATAGCCTCAGCTTCTACTGCGCCATCGACGAAGGCATTGTCCTGTCGCGGGCCCGGGGCCTGGACGCCCTGTCGAATCTGGAGCAATGCCTCGACGCCGTGACCAAGGAAATCGGCGAGCCGCAGGCCGTTCTCGCCTGCGACTGCATCCTGCGCAATCTGGAATTCCGTCAGAGCGACCAAATCGGGGTTATGTCGAAAGCATTGTGCCGGCACAAGGTTGTCGGCTTCTCTACCTTCGGCGAACTGCACATGGGCGTGCATGTGAACCAGACGTTCACAGCCGTCGCCTTCGGTCGCCGCGCCGAGAACGCCATCGGCAAGGGCCGCTGATGCTCGAGCGACCGACCAATGGCCAAGATGCGGCGGCACCGAAGGACATCGCCGCCGAGCTTGCACGCAAGGACAAGATCATTCGCGTGCTCATGGATCGGGTCGAACTCGGCATGGACACGCAGGGTTCGGACTACAGCTTCTTCCAGGCGACGGTGCTGCTCGGCGAGCAGGTGCGCGAACGTACCCAGCGCCTCGACGAAGCCATGCTCGCCCTGCAACGCAGCAATGCTGCCCTGGCCCAGGAAAAGCGTGCCGCCGAGGCAGCGCGCGTGCGGCTTTACGAAGCCGTTGGTGCCAGCTCCGACGGCTTCGCTTTTTTTGACGACAAGGACTGCCTCATCGTCGCCAATCCCGAATTCGCCACCGTGTGGGCCGGGAACGGTTCGGCTGCGGTGATCAGCGAAGGTCAGTCTTTTTCTGCCATCGTCGCTGCGCTCGTCGGCCACGCGGACAGTCCAGACGTGCAGCAGCTCTGGCGGACTCTGCATGAGCAGGCGCGACTGGGCCGTCCCGGCCGCGCTGAAGTGATGGTCCGCGCGGGCTTTTGGGTCCGCATCTCGGAACGGCCGACGACTGACGGCGGGGTGGTCGGAACCTATGCTGACATCAGCGAAATCAAGCTGCAGGAGAATCTACGCCGCGAGAAGGAACTGGCTGCGCAGGCGCTGCTGCTCCAGACCACCCTCGACAATCTCGCGCAGGGTGTCATCGTCTTTGACGGCGAGGGCCGGTTGCTGGTGTGGAACGACAGGCTGGCCGGCATGCTTGGCCTGTCCGCCCACGAGCTGGTCAAGGGCGTTGCACGCACAGCCCTGCCGGGTATCCTCGCGCCAGTTCCGGAGTTGCCGGAGCCTGGCCAGCCCATCGAGTGTACCTTGCCGGACGGGCGCACGTTCAGCGTTCGCCACGCTGCCATGCCGGAGGGCGGAACCCTTGTAACGCTCACCGACATCACCGTTCGCAAACACCAGGAAGCGCGCATCCAGGAACTGCTGGACGAATTGCGCGCCACGTTCGACAACGCCCATGTAGGCATCGCCCACATCCGCAACCGGATTTTCGTCACCTGCAACGCCCGCATGGCGGCGATATTCGGCTGGGATACCCCCGATCAGCTCGTCGGGCGCAGCACGGCGCTCCTTTACCCGACGGCCGAGGAGTGGGCTGCGGACGGCCAGGTCGCCTATGACGATTTGCTGCAGACCGGCTACAGCGACCGGGAATATGAATTCCGCCGGCGCGATGGCAGCCCGGTCTGGTGTCATCGTACGGGCCGCCCGGTCGACCAGGCAAATCCCCAGGGCGGCTCGATCTGGGTCTACGCCGACATCACCGAACGCCGCGCCCAGGAAGATCAGCTTCGCCTTGCGCGCACTGTTTTCGAGAACACCTCCGAGGCCCTGATGATTACCGACCGCCAGGGCAACATCGTCGATGTCAATCATGCGTTTTGCACGATCACCGGCTACGACAAGAGCGAAGTGATCGGGCGCAACCCGAGCATGTTTAAGTCTGGGCGTCATGCGCCGGCCTTCTACGCCGAGATGTGGGACACACTGCTGCGCACAGGCGCCTGGAGCGGTGAGGTTTTCGATCGTCGCAAGAGCGGCGACATCTACCCGAAATGGTTGTCGGTCTCAACCGTGCGCAATCAGAAGGGCGAGATCCTCAACTTCATCGGTTCGTTCCAGGACATCTCCGAGCGCAAGGCGGCGGAGGAAAAGATCCACTACCTGGCACATCACGATGTCCTGACCGCCCTGCCCAACCGTTTGTTGCTGCGTGACCGCTTCGGCCAGGCCATGGAGCGGACGCGGCGCACCTCGCGCTCGCTGGCGTTCATGTTCCTCGACCTGGACGAGTTCAAGCGCGTCAATGACTCCCTCGGTCATCGGGTCGGCGACGAACTGCTGGTGGCGGCGGTGAAGCGGCTCAAGGCGTGTCTGCGCGAGATCGACACCATCAGCCGCCAGGGCGGCGACGAATTCATCGTGCTGTTGAGCGAGATCGACACGCCGGTGGCCGCGGCCGCGGCGGCGAGCAAAATCATTGCCGCCATGGCGGAGCCGTTCGAAATCGGCGGGCACGCCATCAACTCGTCCGTTTCCATCGGCATCGCCATGGCGCCGGTGGATGGCCACGATTTCGACACCCTGCTGCAGAAGGCAGACATCGCGATGTACGACTCCAAGGGGCGCGGTCACGGCGGGTACACCTTCTTCCGCCAGGAAATGAACGATGCGGCCATGTTCCGTCATACACTGGTGAGCGATCTTCACAATGCTCTCGCGCGCTCGGAATTCCGCCTGCATTATCAGCCCCAGCTCGCACTCGGGCCGATGGAAGTGCGTGGCGCCGAGGCACTGCTACGGTGGGTCAGATCCGACGGTGCATTGGTGCGCCCGGCCGATTTCGTTCCCGTCGCCGAAGAAACCGGCCTGATCCTGCCGATCGGCGAGTGGGTCATGCAGGAGGCATGCCGCCAGGCGCGCCTGTGGGCCGATGGCGGCCTGCCGGTCAGCATCGCTGTCAATGTCTCCGGCATTCAGATCTACCGCTCTGACCTCCCGGCGCTGGTCGCCCGTTGCACGGGCGACGCCGGTATTTCGCCGGCCTTCATCGAGGTCGAGCTTACCGAGTCCACGCTGATTCAGGACACCAGCACCGTGCGCGAGGTGATCCGGGAACTCAAGAGCCAGGGATGTTCCATCGCCATCGACGACTTCGGGACCGGGTATTCGAGTCTTTCCTATCTCAGTCGCTTCAATGTGGACAAGCTGAAGATCGACCGCTCTTTTATCGCCGGTTCGGATTCGAACGAAGAGGACGAAGCCATCGTCCACATGATCACCCAGATGGCGCACATGCTGAAGCTCCAGGCCGTCGCAGAGGGCGTCGAGTCCAGCGAGCATATGGCGCTGCTGCGCCGCTGCAATTGCGACCACGCTCAAGGCTATTTCATCAGTCGGCCCGTCGATTTCGCGGTCTTCGAACGCTTCGCTCGCCAGCCCTTTTTCGGTGCCCAGTCGGACCGGTACGCCTGATTCGCCGGCTTGGGATGTTTCGGATTCCCACACTTTGCGGCCGGCCTTGCCTCGGCTAGCATCGCGCCGACAAGAAACTGCCCCCAGACGAGAGGTTTCGCCATGACCGATACCGCACGCACTGCCGCTCTCGAATACCACCGCTATCCGAAGCCGGGAAAGATCTCCGTCACGCCGACCAAGGCCCTGACCAACCAGCAGGATCTCTCGCTTGCCTACTCGCCTGGGGTGGCGGTGGCCTGCGAGGAGATCGTCGCCAATCCCGCCGAGGCGGGCAATCTGACTGCCCGCAGCAATCTCATCGGTGTCGTTACCAACGGCACGGCCGTGCTCGGGCTGGGGCCCATCGGACCGCTCGCGGCTAAGCCGGTGATGGAAGGCAAGGGCGTGCTGTTCAAAAAGTTCGCCAACATCGACGTCTTCGATATCGAGGTCGCCGAGCGCGATCCGGACAGATTGGTGGACATCATCGCCAGCCTCGAGCCCACTTTCGGCGGCATCAATCTGGAGGACATCAAGGCGCCGGAGTGCTTCTACATCGAGAAGAAGCTGCGCGAGCGGATGAGGATTCCGGTCTTCCACGACGACCAGCACGGCACGGCCATCGTTGTCGGCGCCGCGGTGCTCAACGGCCTCAAGGTGGTGAACAAGGATATCCGCAAGGTCAAGCTCGTCGCATCTGGCGCCGGCGCCGCGGCGCTCGCCTGTCTCGATCTGCTGGTGCTGCTCGGCCTGCCAGTCGAGAACATCTGGGTCACCGACATCAAGGGCCTCGTCTACAAGGGCCGCGTCGAGGAGATGGATCCGATCAAGGAGCGCTATGCCAAGGACAGCAAGGCGCGCACTCTGGGCGATGTGATCGAAGGTGCCGATGTATTTCTCGGCCTGTCCGCCGGCGGCGTGCTCAAGCAGGAAATGGTCAGGCGCATGGCGCCCCAGCCGCTCATCCTGGCGCTGGCCAATCCCGTGCCCGAGATCATGCCCGAGGAGGTGAGGGCGGTGCGCGACGATGCGATCATAGCCACGGGCCGCTCCGACTATCCGAACCAAGTAAACAACGTCCTCTGCTTTCCCTTCATCTTCCGCGGCGCGCTCGATGTTGGCGCCACAACCATCACGGAGGAAATGAAGCTGGCATCGGTGCGCGCTATCGCCGAGCTGGCGCAGGCGGAGGACACGATGGAGATCCGCGCCGCCTATGGCGAGCAGATGGCGAGCTTCGGCCCCGAGTACCTCATCCCAAAGCCTTTCGATTCGCGCCTGATCGTCAAAATCGCCCCGGCGGTGGCCAAGGCTGCGGTGGACTCCGGCGTGGCCACGCGGCCGATTTCGGACTGGGATGCCTACAGCCACCAGCTCTCCAGCTTCATCTACCAGACCGGCATGCTGATGAAGCCGGTGTTCGCGGCGGCCAAGAGTCAGCCCAAGCGCATCATCTACGCCGAGGGCGAGGACGAACGTATCCTGCGCGCCGTGCAGACCGTGGTCGACGAGGGTATCGCGCGCCCGATCCTGGTCGGCCGGCCCGATGTCATGGCCATGCGCATCGAGCGCTATGGACTACGCGTCCGCCAGGGGCAACATTTCGATGTCATCAACACGGAATCGGACCCGCGCTACAAGGCACTGTGGAGCACCTACTACGAGCTGACCCAGCGCAAGGGCGTGACACTGGAATACGCCAAGCTCGAGGCGCGCCGCCGCACGACCTTGATTGCCGTGCTCATGCTTCGCCTGGGTCAGGCCGACGGCGTGCTGTGCGGCACTTTCGGCCAGCATCGCGCGCATCTGCGCTTCATCCGCGACGTTCTGGGCATGCGGCCCGGCGTGCGCTCCTTCTATACCCTTAACCTGCTCAACCTGCCGGGGCGGACGGTCGGGTTGTGCGACACCTATGTGAACTACGAACCCGACGTCGAGCAGGTGGTGGAGATGACCGAACTGGCCGCAGAGGAAATGCGCCGTTTCGGCATGACGCCGAAGATCGCCCTGCTGTCGCACTCCAGCTTTGGGAATGAAGACACGCCGACGGCGCTAAAGATGCGCACGGCGCTTGCCACCCTGCACGAGAAGCGGCCAGACCTGGAGGTGGAAGGGGAGATGCACGGCGACGTGGCGCTGGACGGCATGCTGCGTCGCAAGGTGTTTCCCAACTCGCGCCTGGACGGCGACGCCAATCTGCTCATTTTCCCCAATCTGGATGCGGCCAACATCGCCTTCAACCTGCTCAAGACCGCCTCCGGCGAGGGCCTGACCGTGGGACCGATCCTGCTCGGCAGTACCAAGCCGGTACATATCCTGACGCCGACCGCGACGGTGCGCCGGATTGTCAACATGACGGCGCTGACGGTGGTCGAGGCAGGACAGGAACAGCGACGCGGATAGCGCCGCGCGCGGCGTTTTGCGCGGACACGCCTCCCGCCGAGACGATTGCCAAGCGGAGCACACCGATGTTCCGGGCTTCTGTCCGCCGCAATGTCGCCTCGAAGGGCGGTGCTCCCACAGTCGGCGACAGTGCCGTGGCACCCGCATGCCCCGTCGGCTTTGACGCGCTACCACGTGCGACCTAGAGCGATGCATCATCTTGGTGCATAATCGAATTAGAGGGCCGGCATAGATTTGTCACTGACGATCGGCCAGCGAGGAAGGACGTGTCCGTGCTCGCGCAGTCGATATTTGGCCCCACGGGGGAGGGATGGCAGGCGACGTCGTGTCCGGGCAAGGCGAGGCTGGCTACCAGGCGTCGCTTTTGCGCATGTTGCTGGACCATTCGGATGACCTGGTTCTGGCGGTCGATGCCCGGCTGGCGCTGGTGCTCGTGAGTTGCAGCGTCGAGCGGGCCGTTGGTCGACCGGCGGCCGAACTGCTCGGTGGCTCGGTCGTGCAGGCCGGCTTGTTCGGGGCCGACGCGCCGCCCTTCCAAGCCCGCTTGGCCGCGACGCTGCAAGACGGCACGGCGTCCCGCGCCGAATTCAGCTGGCGCCGCGGGGACGGTGCCCCCCGCGCCTATTTGCTCGACGTGGTGGCCGACCGCGACACGTCGGGCAAGGTCGTGCGCGTGCTGGCACGCGCACGCGATGTCACCGATCAGCGCCGCATTGAGAGCGAACTGCGCCAGCGCGAGACCGACTTCCGCACTTTGGCCGAGAACTCGCCCGACAACATCATCCGCTATGGTCTGGATGGGCGGGCTGTGTACTGCAACCGCGAGATCGAGCAGAGGGTCACGGTCACGGCCAGTCACATCGTCGGCCGCACGCCGACAGAGGCTGCGCCGCCAGGCATGGTCGGCGCGCCGGCCTATGAAGCACAGCTGATGCGCACGCTCGCCACCGGCGAACCCGGCACGGCCGAACTGCTGGTACCGCATCCGAGCGGAGAAATCCGCGTGCATAGTATCGTCTTCGCCGCCGAGCGCGACGCGCACGGTGCCGTGTGCGGTGCGGTCGCGGTCGGTCGCGACGTGACTGAGCAGGTGCGCGTGCGCCAGGCGCTGGCCGAGAAGGAGCGCGAGTTCCGCACCCTGGCCGAGAACTCCCCGGACGTGATCGTGCGCTACGACCTCGATATGAGAGTGGTCTACTGCAATTCCACGATCACCGAGAGATCCGGCGTGCCGGTCGCGAATGTTCTTGGACGCCGGGCGCTCGAGGCGATGCCGCCTGGCATGGTCGGCCGCGAGGACTATCTACGCCAGCTTGCCGACACGCTGGCCACGGGCCGCAGCGGCTCGGTGGACCTGCAGTCCATCCACCCGAGTGGTGAGCTGCGCGCCTACAACGTCGAATTCATCGCCGAACGCGATGACCTCGGTGCCGTGTGCGGTGCGCTGGCCGTGGGCCGCGAAGTGACGCAGCAGGTGCGCGCGAATCGCGCGCTGGCCGCCAAGGAGCGCGAATTCCGCACCTTGGCGGAGAACGCAGGCGACAACATCATGCGCTGGGACACCGATGGGCGCGTACGTTACATGAACCCGGCGATGGCCCGCGTGCTCAGCCTAGCGCCGGAGCAGATGCTCGGCCGCACGGTGCCGGAGTCGTTCCAGGATGGGCGCTTCGATGCTGTCCATCGTGCCGTGCGACGCGTGGCGTGCGAAGGGCAACCAACGATGGTCGAGCTGCGCTTTCCCGGTCCGGGCGACCAGGGCACGTTTGTACATCAGATCCGGATCGTGCCCGAGCGCGACGAAAGCGGTGCGGTGTGCAGCGTGCTCGGCATCGGGCGCGACATCACGGAGCAGATCGAACAGCTCGAGTTCATCGAATCGCTGGTGCGTACCGATCCGCTGACGCGCCTCGCGAATCGGCAGGCGCTGTCCGAGCGCGCATCGGCGATGTTCGCGACGGCGAGCCGGCGCACCGACCAAGTCGGCATCATGGTGCTGGACCTGGACCACTTCAAGGCGATCAACGATGGCATGGGGCACAGCGCCGGCGATACCCTCCTGTGCGAAATCGCCCAGCGGCTCACCGCTTGTATGCGCGCGAATGATCTGCTGGTGCGCCTAGGCGGCGACGAGTTCGTCATCGTGGCCCCGGACATCGCGGATGCCGAGGTGCTTGGTGGCATCGCGGCCAAGCTGCATCGGGCTCTCGTGCAGCCATTTCGCTTGGCACAGCGCGAGGTGCATGTCACGGCCAGCATCGGCGTGGCCGTGTTTCCGGCGGACGGGGAGGGCTTGGAGGAGTTGCTTGCCCATGCCGACAGCGCCATGTATCACGCCAAGCGCAGTGGCCGTGGGCGCAGCGAGTATTACCGGCGCGAGCTGAGCGATGCCGTGGAACGCCGGCTGCTGCTCGAAGCCTCGATGCACGACGCCTGCCACGGCACCGGGCTGGAACTGCACTACCAGCCCCAGGTGTGCCTCGGCAGGCAGGACGTGGTGGTGGGCGCCGAAGCCCTGCTGCGTTGGCGTCATCCGAGCATGGGACTGCTGACTCCCGACGCTTTCATCGCCCTGGCCGAGGAAACCGGTATGATCGTGCCCATCGGCCACTGGGTGCTGCGCACGGCAGCCCAGGCTGCCGTTCGGTGGAACCGCGGCCGCGACGTTCCCCTGCGGATTGCCGTTAATGTTTCGACGCGACAGTTCGTCGCGGACGACCTGCCTGCGCTGGTGGACTCGGTGCTGGCGCAGACCGGCTGCGATCCCCGCTGGCTGTCCGTCGAGATCACCGAAAGCGCGCTGCTGGAGGATTCGACGCTGGTGCGGCAGGTGCTCGATACGCTGCGGACGCTGGGTGTGCGCGTCGCGCTGGACGACTTCGGCACGGGCTATTCGGCGCTCAACTACTTGGCACGCTTCCGTGTCGATTGCCTGAAGATAGACAAGAGCTTCGTCCAAGGCATTGGGCGCAGCGAGCGAGAGAGCGAACTGGTGAAGGCCTTTATTGCCATGGCCGCTGCCTTAAACCTGGACTTGGTGGCCGAGGGTGTCGAGACGGACGCTCAGGCCGCATTCCTGCTGGAAAACGGCTGCCAGCACGGCCAAGGCTATCGCTTCGGCCGGCCCATGCCGGTGGCCGAGTTCGAACGCTTCGTCAGTCGCTGCGCTACGGCATGAAGGTCGGCAGGCGCGGTTTTTTGGCGCCGGATGCCGCCCGGCGGGCCTCGTCAGCTGTCCCGATCATATCGCCACGCGACGGCGCCGGTGTTATTCTGAGCGAGCGTGCCGTGGGTTCGCGTTGCCAGCTTGTTGAAAGACCACTTCGGGGCCGGACTACGGCGTTCTTGCTCGCCGAAGTGCCGTGCACGCGGGCGGTGCCTGGAATTTTCGTTCGCTGGAGCCGTACGACCGGGCCTGCACGCTACTTCTTAGACAGCCTGTTAGGCTCCTTGGGTGGTCCATGAGACTTCCTTTCGTCATCGCATCCATCGTCTGCTCGCTGCTGTTCTCGCAGAGCGCATCGGCAGAGCCTGCCAGGAAGGCGGGCAAGATCAACAGCAAGAAAATGGGGCTGTCGATCCGCGTCGAGGGCGGCGGTTGGGGCAGCGCCTGCAAGGAGGACATCGAATCCGTGCTCTACTCGGTGGCCGACGAACTGCTGACGCGCATCCCGGCAAAGCTCGCCGCCCCGATCGTCGTCACCCACACCCACGGCAATCCGATCGCGCTCTATGACAAGGGCGTCAACGGCGAGTACCAGGTCCAGTTGCATGCCCGGGATCAGCGCTGGTCGCAGCTTGCCTACGAGTTCGCCCACGAGTTGTGCCACATCATGTCCAACTACGAAGAAAACGTGGGCGCGGATACGGTCAAGTACAACCAGTGGTTCGAGGAAACCCTGTGCGAAGCGGCTTCGCTCTACACTTTGAGAAGCTTGGCCGCGACATGGGAGTCGTCGGCTGGCGATCCGCGCTGGGCGAGACTGGCGCCGGCGCTGCGCAAGTTCGCCGATCAACTCGTCGCCGAGGGGCATCGGCAGCTTCCGGCCGACGCGCCGCTGGCCAAATGGCTTTCGGACAACGAGGACAGGCTGAGAAACGACCCCTACCTGCGGGAGAAGAACGAAGTCGTTGCCAATCTCCTGCTGCCCCTGTTCGAACAGAGTCCGGAGAACTGGGACGCCCTGCATTACCTGAATCTCGATCCGAACGATGCCAGGAACAACCTGGAGCAGTATCTGCGCAATTGGTACGACAAGGCGCCGGCGGCGCATAAGTCGTTCATCGCCGAGGTATTGGCAATGCTCGGGATCACGGACGTGGGACCGGCGCATGCGATCTACGCCGAGGCGCCTGCTGTCACACCATCGGCCCTTCCTCCGGCAGGGCCGCCGAGCGGGCAGGCCGGCCGCGTTCAGAAATAGATCGCTGAGCCGCGGGTCGCCGCAGGTCGCGCGCAATGTGGCGTACCTCGGACAGGCCGCGCTCGGCGAGCACGCCGTACAGCCGCACGAGATCGGCGTCGAGCCGGCGGTGCAGTCGCTGGCGCCCGAAGTCGTGACGGGGCCGGCCGCTGCTGCAGGCGCAAGCCAACGCGACAGGAACGGGTACCGACACATTGGCGCGCCCGCGTTCCTGCGTTCCGCTATTCCGATCGAGATCAGACAAGGCGAAGACGGGGTGGATCGTGGGCGTGCGAGGCAGGACGGCCCTCGTGCTCAGCGGTGTCGCCCGCGCCGCTTACCCGATTCCCACATTCCCATTACAGTCTTGTCAGAATTCGATCCTTCGTGTCGGCGGCGACGGCTCGAAGAACCCGCGCGTTTCGAATACCGATGGCGGAAAGCCGCTCCCGTCCGCACGCAAGTGGCGCTTGAGCACGAAATCGAATAGCAGCGGGCTGTACCGGCGGACCTCTTTCAGCACGGCGGCTTGGCCGGCGCCGATGAAGCCCCGATCCGTGAGATGCCGCATGGACACCAGCGGCACGATGCCCGGCAGGGGGTAGTCGGAGCCGTTCAGCAGGCGGGCATGCCAGTCGCTGCGGCCGAGCAGCTCGCGCAGGAAGGCGACGGGCCGGTTGGTCTGGGTGATGGCGGCGATGTCGCCGAACAGGCGCCCCTCGTAGCGCGGCTCGTCCATCAGGCGCGCGAACAAGCGAAAGCTTTCCACCGGCGGACCGTCCGGGCCGCGATCGAGATCCCGGTTCTCGCCCTGGGTCGCGCAGTGGGCGACCACCACGCGCACGCCGTGGTCCAGGGCGCGGCGCAGCCGCAGCGGGTTGTTCAGCTCGTCATCGGCTGCGAGCAGGGGATGCTCGGCACCGCCATGGCTGATCAGCGGCAGACCGAGCCGCGCCAGGGTTTCGTAGTAGCGGTCGCAACGCGGCGAGGCGGGGTCGATATTCATGGCCGAGGGCACCCACTTCACCGCCCGCGCTCTCTGGGCGGCGGCGCTCGCCAACGCCTGCACGCAGTCCTCGCGCCACGGGTGCACCGAGGCGATCCACTCGAAGTGTCGGGGGTGGCGCTGCGCGATCCGCGCCGCATGGGCGTTCGGCACGTGGATGACGGTGCGCGCCGGCACCGGCCGGCCCTGGGCATTGTGGTGCTGATCGAGCGCCATGAGCATGAGCCGCGTGGCCGGCGGCAGCCCGCCGTGGAGGAACACCAGCCGCTCGACGTAGGCTTCGTCCACGCGCCGGAGCCCGGCCGGCACGCATGCCCCATTGAAGAACAGTGCCGTGTGCGCGAACTCGAACGGGCGCCATGCCGTGAGCATGGCCGGATTGATCGACGCACCCGAACCGCTGTCGCCATTGCCCGCCAGATGCACGTGCATGTCCCAGACCCGGGCCGGGTCGAGCCCATCCCATGCCTGCTGCACCAGCTCGTGGCGTGCCAGGTGCTCGGGCAACGGCTCGTTGCCGCAGGGGTGCCACAGCCCGTCCTCGAAGCCGAGTCCGATGCCGCAGCCGCCCAGCGCGGCGCTGCTCAGGGCGACCGAGGCGGTAAGAAAACGGCGGCGGTCCACCGGTCGCCTTCCGTGGCTGCGACGCTCACCACCGGTAGGGCGGGCGATAGCTCTCCAGCACGGTGGTGCGTCCCTGGGCGTCGAAGGCGAAGGCGGTGAAGGGCTGCGGATTCGGTCCTTCCATGCCGGGCGATCCCGGCGGCATCGAAGGCACCGACACGCCGACGACCTTCGGCCGCTCGGCGAGCAGCTTGCGGATGGCGCTCACCGGCACGTGGCCTTCCACCACGTAGCCGTCGACCACCGCCGTGTGGCAGCTCCCGTGGCGCTCGGGCACCTGCAGGCGGCGCTTGATCCGGTCCAGTTCCTCGGGGTGCACGTCCTGCGCCTTGACCTGGAAGCCGTTGCGCTCGAGGTACCTGATCCACGCGCCGCAGCAACCGCAGGTCGGGCTTTTGTAGACGGTGACCGGCGGCGCGGCGAGGCCGGCGGTGGCGGCGAACAGCGCCGTCGTGGCGAGGGCTGTTTTCATGAAACGCATGTGCTTTGCTCCTGGGATACAAAATCTGCTCACCATAGAGACGGCACAAAGGATCACACAGAGAAGAACTCTGTGCTATCTCTGTGTCTCTGTGCCTCTGTGGTTCATGTTTTCTTGCAGCTTCCTCATACGCTGAAGCGCGCCGAGCGGTCAGTGGTTGTGGCCGGCATGACTGTCGGCCGCCTTTTTCGCCAGCGGCTCGAAGCGCGCCTGCTCCGTCTTGCCATCGGCGAAGGTCACGGCTACGACCACCTTCATGGCGGGGTCCGAGAGGTATTTGCCGGTGCCCTTGAGGCGGTTGTCGCCGTCGGGCGCGAGAGCGACGGTGGTCTTCTGTTTGCCGGCGAGCACGGTCGCCGTTCCTTTGGTGCCGGCGGACGGGATTTTTTTGTCGGCATGGTCGGTGACATAGACCAGCACCGGATTGTCCCTTGCTTCCTTGGCGTCGCCGGCAACGACCAGTTCCAGGTGGTAAGCGCCGGCCATGCGCAGTTGGCCGCCGTTGGGTGCCTTCACCGTGTCCAGGTAGGCATCGTCATGGGCGAGCGCCGGCGCGCTGGCCAGAACCAGGGCGGCAAAGAGGGGTATCAGGGCTTTCATCGTTGCACTCCTTTTATGGTCGATAGACTGATCAATAGGCTTCGTCGGTTCGTTGGGCGAGCAGGCGTTCCAGCGGCTTACGCCCCCAACGGTGGAACATGACCGGCGTAACGACGGTGTCGAGCAGGGTCGAGCTGACCAGTCCGCCGAAGATCACCACCGCCACCGGATGCAGAATCTCCTTGCCCGGCGCGTCCGCCGCCAGCAGCAGCGGCACCAGAGCGAAGGCGGCCACCAGCGCGGTCATCAGCACCGGCGTCAGACGCTCCAGCGAACCGCGCACGATCATCGGTTTGCCGAATGCCTCGCCCTCGAAGGCGCACAGGTTGATGTAGTGGCTGATTTTGAGGATGCCGTTGCGCGTGCTGATGCCGGCGAGCGTGACGAAGCCCACCAGCGCCGCCACCGACAGGGGCTGACCGGAGAGCCACAGCGCGACGACGCTGCCCACCAATGCCAGGGGAATGTTGCCCATGATCATCAGTGCCAGCACCGTCGAACGGTAGCGGGCATAGAGCACCAGGAAGATCAGCGTCAGCGAGATCAGCGACAGCCAGGTGATCAGGGCCTGGGCTTCCTCCTGGGCCTGGAACTGTCCCTCGAGGGAAGTGAAATAGCCTTCCGGCAGTGGCTTGGCCGCGACCGCGGCGCGGATATCGGCGACGATGGCGGCCAGATCGCGCCCGTTGCTGTTGCCGGAGATGACGATGCGGCGTCGGCCGTTGTCCCGGCTCACCTGGTTCGGCCCGTCGCCCTCCTCCAGTCTGGCGAGCAGCGACAGCGGTACGCGACCGGCGGGGGTTTCGATCAGCAGCGCGCCCAGCTTCTGGATGCCGCGCTCCGAATCGGGTAGCCGCACCAGCAGGTCGAAGCGGCGGTTGCCTTCGATGATCTGCGCCACGCGCTCGCCGTCCACCATGGTCTGCAGCGACTTGAGCACCACCGCCGGCGAGACCCCGTAACGCGCCGTCGCGGCATGATCCAGCTCGATCTTGAGCTGCGGGATCAGCACCTGCTTCTCGACCGCCAGGTCGGTGAGCCCGTCGATGTCCGACAGGCGTTCGCGCAGATCGGCGGCCAAAGCGCGCAGGGTGTCGAGATCGTCGCCAAAGATCTTGAGCGCAATCTGGGCGCGCACACCGGAGAGCAGATGGTCCAGGCGGTGAGAGATCGGCTGGCCGATGGAGATCGAAGCGGGCAGCGCTGCGAGACGGGTGCGCAGGTCCTGCAGCACCACCTCGCGCGGCCGCGCCGAGGCCTTGAGATCGACGTCCAGCTCCGAGTAATGTACCCCCTCGGCATGCTCGTCCAACTCGGCGCGCCCGGTGCGCCGGCCGACTTTCACCACCTCGGGCACTTCGAGGATCACCTTTTCGGCGAGCTCGCCGACGCGGTTGGACTCACTCAGGGAAGCGCCGGGATTGAGCAGGGCGTTGATGGTCAGCGTGCCCTCGTTGAAGGGGGGCAGGAACGAGCGCGCGAAGAAGGGCACCGCCGCCGCCGCCAGCGCGATGGCAATCAACGCCGCGCCGAGCACCACGCCGGCATGATCGAACGACCAATGCAGCACCTTCGTGTCCCAGGCCTTGAGCTTCGTCACCAGCGGACTGTCGCCGTGGCCCAGCCGTTTCATGCGCGGCAGCAGGTAATAGGCGAGCACCGGCGTGAGAGTCACCGAGACCACCATGCTGGCGAGAATGGAAACGATGTAGGCGACGCCGAGCGGTGCGAACAGCCGGCCCTCCATGCCCGGCAGTGCGAACAGGGGCACGAAGACCAGCACAATGATGAGCGTGGCATAGACGATGGCCGAGCGCACTTCCAGTGTCGCGTCGGCGATGACCGAAAGCACGGGCCGGGGCTGTGTGCCGGCGTGATTCTGTTTCAGCCGCCGGAGGACGTTCTCGACGCCGACCACGGCATCGTCCACCAGTTCGCCGATGGCGATCGCCAGGCCGCCCAGCGTCATGGTGTTGATCGACAGACCGAAGTAGCGGAACACCACGATGGTGACGAGAATCGACACCGGAATGGCGGTCAGCGAGATGAAGGTGGTGCGGAAATTGAGCAGGAACAGGAACAGGACGACGGTCACCAGGATGGCGCCGTCGCGCAGTGCTTCCTCCACGTTGGCGATGGAGGCCTCGATGAAGGCGGCTTGCTTGAACAGAATTTCCGGTCTGGCCAGCCCCGCCGGCATCGCCTTGCCGATGTCATCGAGGGCGGACTCGATGGCGCGGGTCAGCCTGACCGTGTCCGTGCCAGGCTGTTTCTGCACGGAGACGATCACGGCAGGCCTGGCGTTGAAGCTGGCGTCGCCACGCTTGACGCCGGCAGCGAAACGCACGTCGGCCACCTGCCGCAGCAGGATGGGCTGGCCGTTTCTGGCTGTGAGCGCCAGGTTCTGCAGGTCCTCCAGCCGCGACGTGCGGCCGATGTTGCGGATCAGGAACTCGGCCGCGCCGCGCTCGAGGAAGCCGCCGCTTGTGTTGGCGGCGAAGCCGCGCAGCGCCGCCTCGATGCCCTCCAGGCTCAGTTCGAGCGCGCGCATCTGCGCCACGTTCGGCTCGACGCGATACTGCTTGACTTCGCCGCCGATCGGAATCACCTGCGCCACGCCCGGCACCGTCAGCAGCCGCGGCCGTACCACCCAGTCGGCATACTCGCGCACCTGCATGGGACTGACCCGGGCGGGATCGGCGGGCAGGGCGATGAGCATGATCTCGCCCATGATGGAACTGATCGGCCCCATCTGTGGCGTGATGCCTTCGGGCAACTGCTCGCGCACCAGCGCCAGCCGCTCGGCGACCTGCTGGCGGTTGAGATAGATGTCCGAGCCCCAGTCGAACTCGACGAAGACGATCGACAGCCCGATGCCGGAGACCGAGCGCACCCGCGTCACGCCGGGCATGCCGTTCATGGCCGACTCGACGGGGAAGGTGACGAGCTGCTCGACCTCCTCCGGGGCCATGCCGCCGGCCTCGGTCATGAGCGTCACGGCGGGCTTGTTGAGATCGGGGAAGACGTCCACCGGCAACCGGCGCAGGTTGGCCGCACCGTAGGCGATAAGCAGAAGCGCGCCGACGAGCACCAGCAGGCGCTGCTTCAGACTGTGCTGAATGATCCAGTCGAACATGATCAGCGCACCTGGGACAGCGCCGCGGCGCCTTGCACCACCACCCGCTCGCCGCCCCTGAGCCCTTCGGTCACCACGACCCGTTCGGCGTCCAGAGGTTCGGCACGCACCCGGCGCGGGCTGAAGCGCTCCGCCGATTCGCTTATCCAGACCAGATGCTCGCCGCTGCCCGACCGGGTGAGTGCGGCGACGGGCAGCGCCGCACCCTTGCGCAACTCGCGCGTCGCGGCGAATACCTTCAGCGGCTGCCCGACGACCAGCGGTGGAAGCGGCGGCACGATGCGGAAGCTGAGCGGCAGCGCCTGCTCGCGCAGGCTGCGTCCGCCGCCGACGAAGTCGAGCTTGAGCACTTGACCGGCGACGGCGGCGGTTGCGGAGGTCAGTCCGCTGGCCAGCGCCGGGTCATAGGCCAGGGCTTCGACCATCAGGCGCTTGGGATCGACGATTTCGAACAGCACTTCGCGCGCCTCGACCACCTGGCCGGTCAGCGCGTTGGCGACGCTGATGACGCCCGACGCCGGCGCCACCAGCGTTTCGCGGTTGGTCAGGCTGGCACCGATGGCGGCGCGCCGTTCCTGGAGACCTTCCACTTCCAGGCGTGCCGCCTCGATCTCGCGCCGGGGCACGCTGCCTTCCAGTTGCTGCAGGCGCGCATGGCGACGTTTTGCCAGTTCCAGCGCGGTGGCGAGTTCCGTCAGCTGCGCCTGCTGTCGGGAGCGCTCGATGGGATCCTCGATGTGGCGGACGTAGGCCAGCACCTGACCCTTGGCGACATCCTGGCCGACCACCGCCAGACCCTTCGGCCCGGGCTCCACGCGGCCGGACTGGGCCGCCTGGACGCGCCCGCCGGCGTTGGGGTCGGTGACGACCCGGCCGTTCAGCTCGATGCCGCGGGCGTGCTCGGCGATGGCGGCGAGCGTCGTGCGCAGGGCGAGGCGGCGCTGGGTCGGTTTGGGCAGGAGCACGCTGCCGTCGGCGAGACGCTGCGGCGATTCACCATCGCCGACGATGGCGGCTGCCTTCTCCTGTGTCGCGATCTGCCCGGGCGTGCGCTTCGCTGCCTTTGCCGCATCGCCGTGGTCTTCATCACCGTGGCCGAGCGCAGCGGCCGCGGCCAGCGCCAGCGCGGCCGCGAGCAAACTTCTCGAATGACGGCTCATCGCTTTTCCCCCGGGTGCCGGCGGCGCAGCAGAAGGACCCCGCCAAGCAGTACGATGACGCCGCCGGCTGCCGCCAGCGCCCCCGCGGACCATGACGATCCGCTCGCACCGGACGGGGCGGCGACGGGCGCGGCCACCTCCAGGGTAGCGCTCAACAGGTCGGTGAGTTCGCCCGCTTCCACCGAGAACACGAGCGGATGCTTGCCCGGCTGCACCAGCGGACCGACAGGGAGCGCGTAGCTGCCTTCGCCGACCTGCTGTGCCAGCGCCTTGAAGGTGCCGCTTTCCGCCTCCAGCCTGGCGTCGTTGATCGGCTCGTTGCTGGCGTAACGATCGAGATGGACGATCAGCCGTTCGCCCTGCAGTACCGCGAGCAGTTGCACCTCGGACGTATTCGCCTCGACCCGCGGCGCCAGCGCCTGCGCTACTGGGGGCGGCGGGGCGTCGTGGTCGTGGCCTTCGTGGGCGCGTAAGGGCAATGGCATCAGGGCCGCGGTTGCGAGAAGGACCGTCGCCAGTAGTCTCGGTGCCGTAGTCATGGCAGTACTCCAAAGGCTTGGTTGACGCGACCCTGGGCGGCGATGAGGGCCAGCCGTGCCCGCTCTGCGGCGCGGTGGGCATCGTAATGGGCAGCCTGGGCTCGCAAGAGGGTGCTGAGGTCGCTCTCACCGAGCTGATACGCCTTGAGCGCCAGGGAAAGATTGTCGGCGGCCAGTGCGCGCCGGGATTCGGCGAGGTCCTGCTGCTGGCGGGCGGTGTCCACCTCGCGTCGGGCCTTCTCCTGCTCCAGCGACACCTTCAACTCCGCTTGGCGCAGCGCGGCACGCGCCTGCTCCGATTCGGCCTGGGCAGCGGCAATCTGCGCCTGGGTCCGCGGCGTTCTGGAGAAGGGCAAGCGCACCCGCACGCCGATGCTGTTCGCGTAAGTTTCATTGAAATCCGCGCGCTCGCGTCGCACCAGCAGCGAGATCTCCGGGTGCTCCCGTGTCGCCGCTTGCGTTGCGCGCACCCGGGCATCGGCAGCCGCGGCGCTGGATCGGGCCATGGCGATGGCGGGGGCTTCCTGCTCCGGTGCGCCGACCGGCCGCTCGGCGGGCAGGTCGCCGCGGATCTCCAGCCCGGTGAGGGCGCGCAGCGTCAGGTCCGTCTCCAACTCCTTGCTCTGCGCTTCGGCCAGCGCCGATTGCGCGCCGAGCTGCTCGCTGCGCGCCAGGTTGGCGTCGAAGCGCGACACTTCACCGACTTGCAGACGCCGCTGCACGTCGGCTTCCAGCCTGGCCGCAGTCTCCAGCCGATCGCGTGCCAGCGCGGTCTCGCCCCGGGCCAGGCTCAGTGCATGCCATGCGTCACGCACCTCGCCCGTCAGTGCCAGGCGCAGCGCCGTGCGCTGCGCTTCCAGCTCTGCGGATTCGCGCTCGGCCAAGCTCTGTTGGACGCTGCGCTGACCGGGCAGCCACAGGGGCATGCCAATCTCCGCCTCGTATTCCTGCTGTCCGTGATTGCGGTTGAGGCGGTCATTGCGGTTGCCGAGCGTCAGCGCGCCGGGGCCGGCGAACCACGCCTGCGCGGCTTGCCGCTTCGCATCCAGCTCCACGATCCGACCATCCAGCAGGCGCGCCTGGGGATGGCGCGACCAGGCAGCATCGACGGCCTCGCGCAGGCTCTGCGCGCCAGCCACGCCCGATGCCAGGGCGAATAGCAGTGAAATGATCAGTCGCATCGCGTCCTCTCGTTGCAAAGAACCGCGCAGGCGGACGACGCGACAAGGATGCTACATGCGTAGCAGCAAATGCGAATCTGCTAATGGATGCCGCGCGCCCGTATCAGACGGCGCTCGGCAAGGGTGGCCGTTGTGGCTGCTGAGGTATGACGGATGTCAGGGATCGGTCGGAGCGCGTCGGCGCCGCGTCGCCGTCCAACGATAATGCCCGGCCAGGCGTCACGGGCAGAAAGCCGGCACAGGCCAGGTGGCAGAGATCACACTTGTCGCAGTTGAGGGAACCGGAATCGTGGCTCACCCGGTCGTCGCCGGCGTCGTGCCGATGCATGGCGTGGGCATCGGCATGGTGGTGCTGCGACAGTGTCTCCTGATTGGCAGTCGCGGCATGTTTGCAGAACGGCATGACGATACCGGCCCATACCTGCAGCGGCAGCAGGAGCATCAGGGCCAGGGCAACGAGCCGTCTCACGATCCGATTTTCCTTTTCTTGCGTCAGGACGCAATTCTTCCAAAGACTGCAAGTCTAGCAATAAGTTCAGGGCGGGGAAACGGTGGAACGGATTGGCGGGGCTCGGCCGGCTGCGCTAACCTATTTCGACGGAGATCGAAACGGGGGGACGATGAACGCGCCCGGCAGGACGGCGCTGGTGCTTTCCGGTGGCGGCGCCCGCGCCGCCTACCAGGTCGGTGTGCTGGCGGCGATTCGCGAATTGCTGCCCGCGCCGCGCGCCAATCCGTTTCCCATCCTGTGCGGTACCTCTGCGGGCGCCATCAACGCGGCATCCCTTGCCGCGCAGGCGCAGGACTTTCACGCTGCGGTGACGGATCTGCTCGAGGTGTGGCGCAATTTCCACGCCGGCCAGGTCTATCGCGCCGATCCCGCCGGCATCGGCGTGTCCGGGGCGCGCTGGCTGTCGGCACTCATGTTCGGCTGGATGGTGAAGAACAGCCCGCGCTCCCTGCTCGACAACGCACCCCTGCGGGGCCTGCTGAGCGAACGGCTGCCGCTGGGCAACATCGAACATGCCATCGCCAGCGGCGCGCTCTACGCTATCAGCATCACCGCTTCGGGCTACTTCTCCGGACAGAGCATCAGCTTCTTCCAGGGCGGCGAGGGCATCCAGCCATGGCACCGGACCCAGCGCATGGGCGCGCGCGTCAGAATCGGCGTCGATCATCTGCTCGCCTCCAGCGCCATTCCCTTCATCTTTCCGGCCATCAAGCTGCATCGGGAATATTTCGGCGACGGCTCGATGCGGCAGCTGGCGCCCATCAGCCCGGCGATCCATTTGGGCGCCGAGCGCATTCTCGTCGTCGGCGCCGGCCGCATGACCGAGGAGTCCGGGCGCAAACGCGGCGACGTCTATCCGTCCCTGGCGCAGATCGCCGGCCATGCATTGGCGAGCATCTTTCTCGACAGCCTTTCTATGGACCTGGAGTTGTTGCAACGGATCAACAACACCCTTCGGGCGATGCCACCGGAGTTCCGACGGCAGTTCGGCATCGCCCTGCGACCGATCGAGACGCTGGTGATCGCCCCGAGCGAGAGGCTCGACTACCTCGCTGCCCGTCACGTCCGCAGCCTGCCCTGGCCGGTGCGGGTGTTGCTGCGCGGGGTCGGTGCGACCAGCCGCAACGGCTCGGCGCTGGCGAGTTACCTGCTCTTCGAGCAGCCCTACACGGAGGCTTTGATCGATCTCGGCTTCCGCGACACAATGGCCCGGCGCGACGAAGTCTGCCGCTTTCTAGACGTGCCCGTGCCGGACGAGGCGTTGCCGGCCGAGGCGCCTCACACCATCGGCAACAACTTGTAAATTACTTAAACAGACCGTTTTATCCCTCTATTTCTTCTTGCGTATTTGCCATCCGCCGTTAAACTAATAGGCACCCAAAACGTTAGACCGCCCAGAAGGAGGGCGATCCCATGAAGAATAAGGTCAGAATGGCGTTGCTGCTTGCGGCGCTGGCTGGACTGGCGCTGCCGGTCAGCGAGGCTGCGGCAGCCCCGAGCAAAAAAAAGCAGACGGTCAAGGCCGTCAAAACGACCAAGGCGGCCAAGCCGGTCACAGTCAAGAAATCGGCCGTAACCAAAGCCAAGCGCGTGGCGGTGAAGCCGCGCGCAGTCAGCTACGACGATGTGCAGGATGCCGACAACCTGCTTCTGCGCTCCCAGGCGGTGCTCGTTCAGGATCAGTCCTCGGGCGAGGTGCTGTTCGAGAAGAACTCCGACGCGGTGGTGGCGATTGCCTCGATCACCAAGCTCATGACCGCCATCGTCGTGCTCGATGCGCAGCTTAGCCTGACGGAGTCGCTGAGCATCGACGAGGCGGATGTGGACACCCTGCGCCATACCCGCTCGCGTCTGCGCGTCGGCCTGGAACTCAGTCGCGAAGACCTGCTGCGGTTGGCGCTCATGTCCTCGGAGAATCGGGCTGCCTCGGCCCTGTCGCGCCACTACCCGGGTGGCGAGGCGGCCTTCATCGCCGCCATGAACCGCAAGGCGCAGGAGCTGGGGCTGCGTGACACGCACTTCAACGATGCCACGGGGCTGGATGCCGGCAATGTTTCCAGCGCGCGCGATCTTGTCAAGCTGGTCTCCGCCGCTTCCGGATACGCGCTGATTCGCGAGATGACCACGACACCGGAATACACCGTGGAGATCGCCGGCCGGCCGAGCATTTTCCGCAACACGAACGCCCTGGTGAAGAGTCCGGATTGGGACATCGGTGTATCGAAGACCGGCTATATCCACGAATCGGGCAAATGCCTGGTGATGCAGGCTTGGCTCGCCAACAAGCCCATGGTCATCGTCCTGCTCGACTCCTGGGGCAAGCTGACCCGCATCGGCGACGCCAACCGGATCAAGAAGTGGATCGAGAACGCGGCGATGCAGCAACGGCAGGTGTCCGGCTAGGTGGCGATGACGGCGCCATCCCGCCGCGTTCGCTTCCACGATTTACTTCCGCGGGAAGACACCTCGCTGCGTGAGCTCGTTGCAGGCCTCGGCCGCACGCCGAAGGAACTGCCGCCGAAGTACTTCTATGACGAGCAGGGGTGCGTACTATTCGAGCGCATCTGCGAGTTGCCAGAGTACTACCTGACCCGGGCCGAACTGCAGTTGATGGCGCGTCATGCGGCCGACATGGGCGCGTTTCTCGGGCCGGGCTGCGAGCTGATCGAGTTCGGCTGCGGCTCCGGGCGCAAGACGCGCCTGTTGCTGGAGGCGCTGCGGCCGCTGCACTTCGTACCGGTGGATATCGCCGCCGAGGCGCTGCATGCCGCTTGCGAGCAACTCGAGGTGGCGTTTCCGGAGCTGCATATCTCCGCCGTCTGCGCCGATTTCGCATCGCCCATTGCCTTTCCCCAGCGGCCCGATTTGCCCATCCGCAGGCGTGCCGTGTATTTCCCGGGATCGACGGTCGGCAACTTCACCCGCGACGAGGCCTTGGGCTTCCTGCGTCAGGTGCGCGAGTGGGTAGGCGAAGGTGGCGGCATGGTGATCGGCGTGGACGTCAAGAAATCGCCCGCCGTCCTGCATGCCGCGTACAACGACGCCGCCGGCGTAACCGCCGCCTTCAATCTCAATCTGCTCGCCCATGTCAATCGCAACTACGGCGCAGATTTCGACCTCGATGCCTTCGAGCACGTAGCCTTCTACGACGAGGCACATGGGCGGATCGAGATGCATCTGCGTTCCCTGCGGTCGCAGCAAGTGCGCTTGGCCGGACGCCGTTTCGCTTTTGCCGACGGCGAGCTGATGCGCACCGAGATCTCCTGCAAGTATGCCATCGAGGAGTTCGTCGCCCTGGCCGGGCGTGCCGGATTCGATGCCGCCCGCGTTTGGCAGGATGACGGCAAGCTGTTCGCCGTCTATGGCCTGGTCGGGCGCTGAGCCGTCCGCGCCGCGCTGCAGAAGGAGGGGCTATGTCCAATGCCGTCATGTCACCGCGTGTCGTGCTTGCCGCGCTGCTGATTGCCTTAGCGAGCGCGGCGAGCGCGCAGCACTACGAGACCTGCCTCGACCGTTCCGGCCGGCCTGTGCTCCTGCGCACCGACCCTGCGCTGCCGAAGGTTGCCGAAGCGGCACTCGTCGACGGTGTTGCCGAAGTGCGCCACAACCCCCAGGCGCTGCCGCGCCTGCAACCCAAGACAAGACTGTTTCTTCAGGCGCGCGAGTGCGCCCACCATGCGCTTGGCCACCCCATTGCTGGCGAGCGCACGCCGCAGCAGGAACGGCGCGCCGACTGCTCGGCTGTGCTGACGCTGCTCGGGGCCGGCCTGTTGAGCACGCCTGAGGATGTCACGGCGGTGCGCCGGGATCTCGTCCTGGTGCCGGAGGAATGGCCCTACATACCGGGGCCGCGGCGCGTCTTCGACCTCGAGGCTTGCCACGGCACGCTGCTGAAGATGCCCGACCCCGGCCCGCCTTCGGCGGTGCAACTGCAATGGAACGCCTGCGAGCGCCAGTGCGGACAGCGCCTGTGGAACTGTCAGCAGGCCTGCCGCAGCACGGCCTGCACCGACGGCTGCGTCGCGACCCATGATCAGTGCAGCAGCAATTGCGGGGACGCCCAGGTGCGCTGATCATCTGCAGGGCGCGCAGCGGCGCGCGAGTCATCGTTCCTTTGCCGGCTTGTAGCCCAGCGCGTGCGAGATCTCGTCCGCAGTCTGCCGCACCACCGGCGCCCAGTCGCCGTTGAAGCGATCGGCCGGTGTGGACAGCGACAGGCCAGCCACCAGTTCGCCGCTATCGTCGCGGATGCCGGCGGCGATGCAGCGCACGCCTTGCTCCACTTCCTCGTTGTCGAAGGCGTAGCCGTGGCGGCGGACCTTGTCCAGTTCCTTTTCCAGAGCGGGCAGTGCCGTGATCGAACTGGGCGTGCTCCCCGGCAGTCCCGTGCGCTTGGCATAGTCGCGCACGCCCTGGGGTCCGGCGTCGGCGAGAAAGAGCTTGCCCGTGGCCGTGGTGTGCAGCGGCGCGCGGGCGCCGACGATATGCACGACGCGTACCGCCGAGCGACCGCTGGAGGTGCGCTCGACGTAGACGATTTCGTCGTCCTGGCGCATGCCTAGATTGACGCTTTCTCCCGTCACCTCATGCAGCTTGAGCATGGCCGGCATTGCCGTCTCGCGAATGGAGATGCGCGATTTGACGATGTTGCCCAGCTCCAGCAGGCGGATGCCCAGCCGGTAGGTACCCGGCTCGGCGCGCGCGGCGAAACCGGCCGCGGCCATGGCGCTCAGGATGCGGTGCGCGGTGGAGGGGTGCAGGCGGGTCTGCAGCGCCAGCTCCTTGAGGCTGACCGGATCGGGCGAGCGCGCCAGCGCGTCGAGCAGGCTCATCATCCGCTCGATGACCTGAATCGGGCCTTTGGCGTCCTGCAGGGTCACGAACGACCTTTCGCGAAATCGATTACCGGAATACTATATCAGAATGCGAAATCATGCGCCGCCACCGCTATTGCTTTTGCATAGCATCGGCACCGATTGCGGCGGCAACGGCGCAAGGCGGGCGTGAGCATGCAGGTGCAGTCCATGCATTTCAGGGCCCGCGTCGCGGAGAAGCTCGCCGATCCGGTGCTGCGGGCAAACCTGCAACAGGTCAAGGGCCGGTTCGTCGAGGCGCGGGCGCGGGCCGTGGCGGAATTGGACGACCTGGAGGCGACACGTACGGCCGCCGCGGCGATCCGCGATCGCGTCCTCAACAATCTCGATCTCTGGCTGGAAACGTTCGAAGACCAGGCGGTGCGGCGCGGTGCGCACGTGCTCTACGCCCGCGACGGTGCCGAGATCTGCCGTCTGGTTATCGACATCGCGCGGCGCCACGGCGTGCGCAAGGCGGTGAAGTCGAAGTCGATGCTGTCCGAGGAGGCGGATCTCAATCGTGCCCTGGTGGCCGCTGGCATCGAACCGGTGGAAACGGATCTGGGCGAGTACATCCTGCAGATCAACGACAACGAGCCACCGTCGCATATCATCGCGCCGGTATTTCACAAGAGCAAAGAAGAGGTGGCGGATCTGTTCGCGCGTGTGCACCGCAGTCCGCGCAAGAGCGCCATCGCCGAGCTGACGCGCGAGGCGCGGGAGGTCCTGCGCCGGCACTTCGTCAGCGCCGACATGGGCATCTCGGGGGCGAATTTCCTCATCGCCGAAACCGGCTCGGTGGCGCTGATCACCAACGAAGGCAACGGCCGGATGGTCACGACGCTACCCAGGGTGCATGTGGTCATCACCGGCATCGAGAAGATCGTCGCCACCCTGGAGGACTTCACTACCCTGATGCGCCTGCTGCCGCGCTCCGCCTCGGGGCAGGTGATCTCCAACTACGTATCGCTGCTTACCGGCGTGAAGCGGCCCGACGAGCAGGACGGCCCCGAGCATCTGTACGTCATCTTGGTGGACAACGGCCGGGTGCAGGTCGCCGGCGGCGAATTTCAGGAAATCCTGCGCTGCATCCGCTGCGGCGCCTGCCTGAACCACTGCCCGGTGTATCAGAACGTCGGCGGTCATGCCTACGGTTGGGTCTATGCCGGTCCCATGGGTTCGGTGTTGACGCCGTTGTTCGTTGGTCTGGACAAGGCACGCGAGCTGCCGCAAGCAGCGACGCTGTGCGATCACTGCGGCTTCGTCTGCCCGGTGAAGATCCCTCTCGCCGGACTGCTGCGGCGGTTGCGCGAGAAGCAGGTCGAAACCGGACTGAGGCCGCTTGCCGAGCGTCTGGCGCTGAAGCTGTGGGGCTGGCTTGCGCGCATGCCCCGCCCCTATGCCAACGTCACCAGTCTCGCCGCGCGCTATCTGCGCTGGTTGGCCGCCGGATCGGGGCGCATAGCCGTGCTGGGCATCGCTCCGGCATGGACGGCCGAGCGCGACTTCCCTGCGCCCGAGGGCAGGACGTTCCGCGAACTGTATGCCGTGCGGCGAGGAGGGCGAGCATGACTGCCATCGTGGACGTGACCAAGTGTCTGCCCCTGGTCCCGGTTTGGATCGGCGGCGAAGCGCGTTCGGCGCGCGCCGAACGCTTCAGCGATGTGTTTAACCCGGCAACCGGCGACGCGATACGGCGCGCGCCGCTGTGCAGCGCCGATGATGTGGACGCCGCGGTCGGTGCTGCGGCGCAGGCCTTTCCGGCCTGGCGCGACACGCCGTCCCTGGGCCGGGCGCGCATCCTGATGCGCTTCGGCGAACTTCTGGAGGCAAACCGGGGCGAACTGGCGGCGCTCATCACCGAGGAGCACGGCAAAACGCTGGACGATGCCGCCGGTTCCATCCAGCGCGGCATCGAGGTCGTCGAGTTTGCCACGGGCATAGCGCATCTGCTCAAGGGCGAGTTCGCCGAATCGGTCGGCACCGGCATCGATTGCCACAGCTTGCGCCAACCCCTGGGTGTGTGCGCCGGCATCACCCCATTCAACTTCCCGGCCATGGTTCCGCTGTGGATGTTTCCCGTCGCCGTCGCCTGTGGCAACACGTTTGTACTCAAGCCGTCGGAGAAAGTGCCCTCGGCCAGCATGCGCATGGCCGAGCTGCTGCGCGACGCGGGCCTGCCGCCGGGCGTGTTCAACGTTGTTCATGGCGACCGTGGCGCCGTGGACGCGCTGCTGCACCGGCCCGGCGTTGCCGCTGTCTCGTTCGTCGGCTCGACGCCGGTTGCGCGCCATGTCTACGAAACCGGCACGCGTGCCGGCAAGCGCGTTCAGGCGCTTGGCGGCGCCAAGAATCATGCCGTCGTACTGGCTGATGCGGACCTCGATTTCGCCGCCGACGCGTTGACCGGCGCCGCCTACGGTTCGGCGGGCGAGCGCTGCATGGCCATCTCCGCCGTAGTGGCGGTCGGCTCGGCCGGCGATGCCCTCGTGGACCGGCTGAAGGCCCGCGCCCAGGCCATCACGATCGGGCCGGGTGACCGGCCGGGCGTCGGCATGGGTCCGCTCATTTCGGCTGCGCACCTGGAGCGCGTACGCGGCTACATCTCTCGCGGCGTGGAAGAGGGCGCACGCATGGTGCAGGACGGGCGGGATGTGGTCGTGCCGGGTTACGAGCACGGCTTTTTTCTCGGACCGACCCTGTTCGACCGTGTCGTGCCCGAGATGACGATCTATCGCGACGAGATCTTCGGTCCGGTGCTGGTGGTACTGCGCGCCGACAACCTCGAAGAAGCGATCGCGCTGGTCAACGACAATCCCTATGGCAACGGCACGGCGATATTTACCCGCAGCGGTGCCGCGGCGCGCCGCTTTCAGAACGAGGTGACTGTCGGCATGGTCGGTATCAACGTGCCGATTCCGGTGCCCGCAGCCTACTTCGCCTTTGGCGGCTGGAGGCAATCCCTGTTCGGCGACCTTCATATGCATGGCATGGACGGGGTGCGCTTCTACACCCGCGGCAAGGTCGTCACCAGCCGCTGGCCGGACGGTGGAGACGCCGCAACCGGCCTGACCATGCCGATTTTGAGATAGAGAGCTGCCGACCGTGGAGCACATCGTTTTTCTTGAGCGCGAGTCGGTGCGCGCAAACTTCCGCCGTCCGCGCTTCGAGCACACCTGGGCCGAGTATCCACTGACGAAACCGGAAGAACTTTTCGAGCGGCTGCGCGATGCGACCATCGCCATCACCAACAAGGTGCCCATGCGTGCCGAGACGCTGGCACGGCTGCCGAACCTGCGGATGATCGCCGGCGCTGCCACGGGAACGGACAACATCGACCTCGATTACTGCCGCGCCCACGGCATCGTCGTTTCGAACATACGTGGTTACGCCGTGCATGCCGTGCCGGAGCACGCGCTGCTGCTCATGCTCATGCTCCGCCGCAACGTGCTCGCCTATCGGCGCGACGTTGCCGCTGGCAAGTGGCAGCGGGCGCCGCTGTTTTGCTTCTTCGATCACGAGGTGCGCGATCTGCATGGCGCCACGGTCGCCATCCTCGGTTCCGGTTCCCTGGGCGATGGCGTGGCGCGGCTGGTGCAAGCCTTCGGCGCACGGGTGCTGCGCACCGAGCGGAAGGGCGCAGCGCAGGTGCGCGAGGGCTACACAGGCTTCGAGGCAGCGCTTGGCGATGCCGATGTCGTTTCCCTGCATTGCCCGCTGACGCCGGCCACGCGCGGTGTGATCGGCGAGGCCGAGCTGCGCTTGATGAAGCGCGACGCGGTGTTGATCAACACCGGCCGGGGCGGGCTGGTGGACGAGGGCGCGCTGGCGCGGGCGCTGCGGGAGGGCTGGATCGCCGGCGCCGGATTCGACGTGCTGAGCAAGGAACCACCGACGGACGACAATCCACTGCTCGCGCCCGATCTGCTCACTCTGCCCAACTTCATCCTGACTCCCCATGTGGCCTGGGCCTCCGCGGCGGCAATGCAGACCCTGGCGGATCAACTTATCGACAATATCGAGGCTTTCGTGCGCGGCGATCCGCAGAACCGCGTTGCCTGAGCAGCCCATGGATGCGCGCGACGAAATTTTGGGCCGCCTACGTCTGCGGCTGAATCGGCCGCAACGCGATGCCGAGGCGGCCCGGCGCGAGCTGCGCGACTATCTGGAGCGGTGCGCGAGCGGACCGCATCCGACTCAGCACGGCGATCTGCTCGAACAGTTCTGCCGCCGAGCCGAAGCCCTGTCCAGCACTGTCGAAATGGTGGCCACCATGGAAGCCGCACCGGCAGCCGTGGCCAGCTACCTGAGCGGCCATGGCCTGCCCATGACAGGCGTATGCTGGCCGCAGCTCGCCGGGCTGCCCTGGCGGCAGACCGGCCTTGCCATCGAGGCGCGCGCCGCGGGCGACGCCGATCTCGTTGGCATTACCGGCGCATTCTGCGCCATCGCCGAAACCGGCACCCTGATGCTGTGTTCCGGCGTAGCCACGCCGGCAACGGTGAGCCTGCTGCCGGAAACCCATGTCGCCATTGTCGCGGCGGCACGTATCGTGCCCCGTATGGAGGAGGCCTGGCAACTGGCGCGGGCGGAGCTGGGCGAGCTGCCCCGCGCCGTCAACTTCGTCTCCGGACCATCGCGCACCGGTGACATCGAGCTCACGATCGTGCTCGGCGCGCATGGACCATATCGCGTGCACGTCGTCGTCGTCGGATAGCAGGGCACGCGCCTGCCATTGCTGTATCTCAATGCACCGCGCCAGCCATGGCGCTATGCTCAATTCCGTTTTAACGGTGCGTGTCTGTGTCGATCATGGCAGCGTGGCGGCATGTCCTGGCGGCGGTGCGACAGATCGTCGCGCTCCTCGGCATGTTTGCATTGTCGGCGGCCGTGGGCGCTCGGACAGACGGTGACGCCGGCGTTGCGATCTACCTGTTCTGGGCGCAGGGTTGTCCGCACTGCGAGCGGGAAATCGGTTTTCTCGACCGGTTGCGCGCGGCCGAGCCCCGGCTGCGCGTGCACGCTTACGAGGTCTCGCGCACGCCCGGGCAGCGCGAACTGTTCATCGCGTTCGCGGAGAAGCTGCGTCTGGAGGAGTTGTCGGTGCCGCTGACGGTGATCGGCGACCAGGTCACGCTCGGCTACGACGACGATGTGTCCACCGGCGCGCAGCTGCGTCGGCGCGTCGACGAGTGCTTGTCCGCGGGTTGTCCCGATGAAACCGGTCCGCTGCTTGCTGCCTTGGCGGAGTCGACGCCGAGCGCTTCCGGTGCCGTGCCGCAGATCGCCCGCGCGCAGCCGCCGCCGACGATCAAGGTCCCATACCTGGGCGAGATTGGTATCGCCTCCCTTTCCCTGCCCATGCTGACGCTGGCGCTTGGCGCCCTCGACGGCTTCAATCCATGTGCCATGTGGGTGCTGGTGTTCCTGATCGGGCTGTTGTTGGGTATGCAGGACCGGTTGCGCATGTGGCTGCTCGGATCCGTGTTCATCGCCGCCTCGGCCGCGGTGTACTTCCTCTTCATGGCGGCGTGGCTCAATTTTCTCCTGTTCGTTGGGCTCATCGTCTGGGTGCGAGTCGGCGTCGCGATCGTGGCCCTGGGCGGCGGGATCTACTACCTGCGCGAGTACGTCGCCAATCCGGACGCGGTATGCAAGGTCACAGCGCCGGAGCGCCGCCGCCGCACCCTCGAGCGCCTGAAGGAAACCGCGCAACAGCGCAGTTTTCTCTGGGCGGTAGTAGGCATCATTGCCCTGGCGTTTGCCGTCAATCTGGTGGAGCTGTTCTGCTCGGCGGGCATTCCCGCCGTCTACACCCAGGTTCTGGCGATGAATGCCCTGCCGCGCTGGCAGTACTACGCCTATCTGTTGCTGTACATTGTCGTGTTCATGCTCGATGATCTGATCGTGTTCGTCGTGGCGATGTCCACGCTGCAGCTCGCTGGCATGACGACGCGCTACGTCCGCCTCGCCCATGGCATCGGCGGCATCGTGTTGCTGGCGATCGGCGCGTTGATGCTGATACGGCCGCATTGGTTGATGTTCGGATAGGGAAATGTCATGGCGAGGATGATCTTGCTGTTGATGTTGCTCGCCGGTTGTGCCACGGATCACCGCCTGCAGGTCCTGGACGAGGAAGCGAACCGCCAACGGGCGGCGGTCGCCACGGGTACGAGCTCGGAAGAGCAGGCGCGGCGCCTGCTCGATGCCCGGACGGCCGAGCTGTTCGGCGAGGGCTTCACCTATTGCGCGCTCATGTACCGCCGACCGCTGGCACCGACCATGACGAGGGAGCACGAACCGCCGATGCGCATGCGCCGCGTTTTCCCCGGCTGCCTCGTCGAAGAGATCGAGCCGCCGTTGCCGACGCACCGGGTCATCGTGCCGCCGCAGCGCCGATGATGGCGCATCGCCGCGTGCCGCGCCGCGCGCTCGTCACCGGGCGACGATCCGCCGCTCGGGATGGTGCTCGTCCACCCAGTGCTTGCGCCACCAGGCATCGGCATCGCGCTTGGTCCAAGGCCGCTCGGCCAGAACCTGCTCCAGGGTCTCGGCAACCTCGGCGGCGGAAGCCGGTCGCGCCGCGGGATCCTTGGCGAGGCAGCGCGTGAGCAGATCGTCGAGCTTTGCCGGCACGGGCTGCTGCGCGCACGCGGAGGTCCGGCGCGCCTCCACGTGCAGCACCTGGTAGGTCAGGTCGGGATCGCTCTCGCTGATGAACAGGTGCTGACCGGTAACGATATAGAAGCCGACGGCGCCCAGCGAATAGATGTCGGAGCGCACGCCTGCCTCCGCCGGGCTGCGGATGCGTTCCGGCGCCATGTACTGCGGCGTGCCGAGCACGCGCAGCGAGCGCGTCAGCTCGCGCGTGTGCACCGTGTCCAGCTTCTTCACCAGACCGAAGTCGAGCAGCTTGACGACGTCATGCTCCCCGCCAAGCCTGCAGACCATGATGTTCTGCGGCTTGATGTCGCGGTGGACCAGACCCTTGTTGTGCGCCTCGTTCAGGGAAGCGCACACCTGCCGCAGCAGGTAGGCGGCACGTGCCGGCGGCAGGGGCCCGTAGCGTTCCACCAAATCCGCCAGGGACAGCCCCTCGAGATACTCCATGGCGTAGTAAAAGCCGCCGTTGCCAGTGCGGCCGTAGTCGTAGATCTCGATGGTGTTCGGGTGGCTCAACTGGCTGGCGAGCTGCACCTCGCGCTCGAAGCGGGCGATCATTTCGTCCGTGGCAGCGTGCTTCTTGAGGATCTTGACCGCCGCTGGACGCTCCAGCAGTGCGTGCCTCGCGAGGTAGATGTTGCTCATGCCGCCTTCGCCGATGCGCTCCTTGATGGTATAGGGGCCTACTTTGCCCAGGCCCGGCGAGCGCCTGAACAGGCGCTGCAGCGCGGACGGCGGCAGGAAAAAGGAGAACCACACCAGTGCCAAAGTGACGATGAGCACGGCGAAACCGATGTGGAAGTATTGCAGGGGGGCGTAGGCTTCTTCGGCGCCGATTTCCACTGCCACGCCGATGTCACGTTCCGCGAGCCATTTCCAGGCGCCGATGACTTCGTGCCCGACGTAGTTGCGATAGGGCTCGAGTATGGCGCCCTGCCGCAGCAGTGCGGCGTCGCCGCGGGCGGCCAACGCTGCTGCCGCCAGACGCGTCGCCGGCCAGGAGGCGCTGTCCGGATCGGGACGAAAACCTTGCGATGGATCGCCGCCGGGATCGCGCAGCAACGGCGCGCCGGCGGCAGCGTCGGGAGGTCCCAGCGCGCGCAACTGCTCGGCATAACGGCTGCGGGAAAACAGCCTGCCCTGAGCGTCGAAGACATAGGCATCACCGGAGCTACCTGGGCGCGCCGCAGCAAGCAGGGCACCGAAGCGTTCGTCATTGGCCTGGGCGCCACCCGCGAGCCACAGCTCCAGCGCGCCGGCCTGGGAATCGCGCAGCGCTTCCAGCCCGGCGGCGCGGCCGTCGACCAGTGACTGTTTGACCTTGCTGTAAGTCCACAGGCCCAGCACCAGCACGACGAGAAGGAAAGCGAGCAAGGCAGCGGCGCCGCGGCGCCGGGGCGCAGGCGCAAAGTCGTCGCTTGCCTCCGCGCGCGGCCCGGCCGCGCCAGCCGCGTTAGCGGCTGGGCGCGGCGCGGTGCCACAGGTTCGAAGGTCCGACCTTGCCATGGAACTATGATAGCCGCCCACGCTGCGGCATGGGCAGCCGGATGGCGCGAAAGGAGGTTCCTGTCGCCACCGGCCGACCGGGGAAAGAGGGACAGGGGCGCGCGAGACGGGTAAACTCTGCCGCTCACGCCTGTGAAGACAAGAGGACGGACGATGGTTAGACGACGCCCGCTAAAGATCGGACTTTCCGCGCGCATCTTCCACCCCCAGCCGGGTGCCGAAGGACTGCAGAGCAAGACGCTGCAATACCTAGAGCAGACCGTGGCCGATTGGGTCATGGCGCGCGACGTTCTGGTGATGATGATTCCCTCCATTAACGAGGACACAACGCTGCACCGGAGCAACATCCGCTTGCGCGACTATGCCGATCAACTGGACGGACTGGTTCTGCAAGGCGGTGCCGATATCAGCCCGCAGACCTACGGCGAGGAGCCGATAAAGCCGGAATGGAGCGGCGACCGCGTGCGCGATTCCTACGAGATGGAATTGCTGCACGAATTCGTCGAGGCGCGCAAGCCGGTGCTGGGCATCTGCCGGGGCGCTCAGCTGATCAACGTTGCTTTTGGCGGCACGCTCTACCAGGACATCGCCTCCCAGTTGCCCGAGGCGCAGCCGCACGTCACGGCGCGCTACGACCAATACACCCACGCGGTCAATCTGGTGCCCGGATCGCTGCTGGAAAAGTTGTGCAAGAACGTCAAAGGCAGGCAGACGGTTTCCATTCACCATCAATCGGTGAATGCGCTCGGGCGCGAACTGCAGGTGGAAGCATGGTCAGAACCGGACCGGGTGGTCGAGGCCATCCGATGGACGGGCCGCGGTTTCGTCGTGGGCATGCAGTGGCATCCGGAATTCCACCGCCCCGGCGACGATGCCGTGCTCGACTGCGCCCCGATCCTCGACGAGTTCCTGGAGACGGCGCGCAGGACGCGCTGGTGACATACGCCCGCTTGTGGCATTGCACCAAATTGCTGCAATGACTGGGGCCAAGGCTGGACCGGCGACGAGGCGGTGCCCGCACGGCGGGCCGGCTGTGCCGTGACCACCCTTGTCGTTGTCATTTTCCTGACCGTCTATCTTGGGATGATCCTGGGCGGGCTGCCCTTTCTGCAGCTCGACCGCACCGGCATCGCCCTGCTCGGTGCCATTGCGCTGGTAGGCATCGGCGCCGTGACGCCCGAGCAAGCGGCGCAGTCGGTCCACACGCCGACGCTGATCCTGCTTTTCTCGTTCATGGTCATCTCGGCGCAGATGCGCCTGGGCGGATTCTACGCCTGGGTGACGCGCGGCATTGCCGAACTGCCCCTGCCGCCACCGCTGCTACTGGGCGCGCTGATCCTGGTCGTGGCCGTCTTGTCGGCGGTGTTCAGCAACGACATCGTCTGCCTTGCGGTGGCGCCGGTGCTTGTCGATGCCTGCCTGAAGCGCCGGCTCGATCCCGTTCCCTACCTGCTCGCGCTTGCCTGTTCCGCCAACATCGGCTCCGCCGCGACCCTGATCGGCAATCCGCAGAACATGCTCATCGGCGAAACGCTGCGGCTTTCGTTTGGCGACTATGCAACCGAGGCCGCGGTGCCCGTGCTGTGCGGATTGCTTGCCGCATGGCTGATCATTCTCCTCGCCGTGCGCGGGCGCTGGCAGCTTCGCGACGATGCGTCGTCGGCGCGCGCCCCGGAACGGCGCGATGCGGAGCCGCTGCACTTGGACGGCTGGCAGACCGTGAAGGGACTCGGAGTTGCCGTCGCGCTGATCGGCTTGTTCCTGTTTTCGTCCTGGCCGCGGGAGGTCGCGGCACTGACCGGCGCCGGCGCACTGCTGCTTTCCCGCAAGCTGCATTCGAGCAAGATGCTCGGCCTGGTGGACTGGGAACTGCTCATCCTGTTCGTCGGCCTGTTCGTGGTCAATCACGCCCTCGAACAAACCGGCGTCACGGCCTTGGCGATCGCCGATCTGGCCGCCGCAGGTATCGACATTGCGCACCCGGGGCCGCTGTTCGGCGCCACCTTCGTGCTGAGCAACGTCGTCTCCAACGTGCCGGCGGTGATGCTGCTGCTGCCGGCGGCGACGCACCCCATGGCCGGCGCGCTGCTGGCGCTGGTCAGCACGTTCGCCGGCAATCTGCTCATCGTCGGCAGCATTGCCAACATCATTGTCGTCGACGCGGCGGCGCGACGCGGCGTGCGCATCGACTGGCGTGTTCACGCCCGGGTGGGTGTGCCGGTCACGGTGGCGACCCTGTCGATGACGGGCGCGTATCTCGTCTGGCGGCTCGGGGCGACGTGATGCGGGACTAATCGATCAGCCACTCGTGCGCGCATTTCCTGCAGCGCACGCGCAGTCGCAGCGTGTCCGGTTCGCTGTTCTCGTCGGCGGGAATCGGGCGCGACGGCGCGCCGAGGACCTCGAACCGGGCGTAGGTGCCGCAGGCCGAGCAGGTGGCGCGATCGCCGATATGTTCGGCGCGGGCGAGGACAGCCTTGAAGCGGCGCCAGGATGCTGCGCCGACGCCGCCGGCAGTGGCCGCGGCAATGACCATCGCCACCGACTGCAGCTCCATGCTCCGGGCGCCGAATTCCTCGAGACAAACGGCCACGGTGAGCATGCACAGGAAACAGCTGACGAACCACAGGACGCTCTCGCCCAACTGGCGTTCGTACCAGCCCTTGAAGCCGTGCTTGCGGATGCTGTCGGCGAGATTCATGGCAGATCGTAGTCCATCCAGTCGGACGCTGTCTTCATTGTAGGCCGCGCGCGCTCCTGTCGCGAGCGTTGACTTACGGCAAGCCCAGGCAGCCGCCGCCTCCTACAATTGACCTGCCGCCCCGCGCAGATCACCGATGACCCGCCAGGTTTCCCCGTCCCCGTTGCCCGCCACACACTGGCATACCTTGTCCGTTGGCGAGGTCGCGCGCCAACTCGGTGCCGACGTGAGCGCGGGTCTGTCGCCCGACGAAGCGGCTTTGCGGCTCGACCGCCATGGTCCAAACGCATTGCCCGAGGCCGCCCGCCGCAGCGCGTGGCGCATGATGCTCGATCAGTTCAAGGCGCTGCTGATCCTGGTGCTGCTCGGCGCAGCGGTTCTTGCTGGCGCTGTCGGGGATTTCAAGGACGCAGTTGTCATCCTGATCGTGGTGCTGGTTAATGGGCTGCTCGGCTTCTACCAGGAGTACCGCGCTGAGCAGTCGCTCGCGGCGTTGAAGAAAATGCTCGCTGCCGAAGCAGAGGTTCGCCGGCAGGAAAAAAACCGCATGATCGCCGCCGTCGATCTGGTTCCCGGCGACATCGTGCTGCTGAACGCCGGTGACCGGGTGCCCGCCGATGGAAGGGTGGTGATCGCCCATGGACTGGAGGTGGACGAGTCATCGCTGACGGGCGAGTCGCACACGGTGGGCAAGTTCGCCGGTGCAATCGAAGGCGCGGACGTACCGCTGGCCGAGCGGAACAACTTGCTCTACATGAATACCACGGTCACTCGCGGGCGCGCCGAGATGCTCGTAACCGCCACCGGGACCCTTACCGAGATGGGCCGTTTGGCGGCAATGCTTGCCCAGGCGGAGGAAGCGCGCACGCCGCTGCAGATACAACTCGATGCCCTGGGCAAGCGTCTCGCGGCACTCGCCGGTGCGGTGGTATCGCTGATGCTTCTGCATGGTCTGCTGCGGGGCGAGCCGTGGCTGAACATGGTGATGACCGCCATCTCGTTGGCGGTGGCCGCTATTCCGGAAGGATTGCCGGCGGTCGTCACGGTCACCCTTGCGCTGGGTCTGCACCGAATGGCACGGCATCGGGCGATCGTAAAGCGCCTTGCCGCGGTGGAAACCCTGGGCTGCACTTCTGTGATCTGCACCGACAAGACCGGCACGCTGACGGTCAATCAGATGACGGTGCGCGCACTGTTTGCCCGGGGTCGCAGCCTGGAGGTGACGGGGGAAGGTTACGAGGCGAGTGGCCGGATCGTGGCCCGCGACGGGCGGGACCTGCCCGATCTCCGACCCTTGCTGCTGCCCCTGGCGCTGTGCAATGACGCCCAGGTGCGCGCCGGCAAGGTGCTGGGCGACCCCATGGAAGGCGCGCTCAAGGTATTGGCCGCCAAGGGAGGTTTCGACGCGGAAGCCTGGACGCAACGTCTGCCGCGCGTGGCCGAAATCCCTTTCGATGCTGCGCACAAGTTCATGGCGACGTTCCATCACGACGGCGAAAAGGTACGCGTGTTCGTCAAGGGTGCGCCGGACGTCGTGCTTGCGCGCTGCAGCCGGTGTCTCGGTGCGGGCTCGGAGAGCGAACTCGACGCACCAATCCGCTCGGCCATGCTTGATGCCAATGAGTCCATGGCTAGACAGGGGCTGCGTGTGCTGGCGGCTGCGAGCCGGACGGTTGCTGCCGAGCACTTCGATCCCGGCAACGATCTATTCATGTACATGAATGACCTGTGCTTCGCCGGATTGACGGGTATCGTCGATCCGGCGAGGCCTGAGGCACGGGTAGCCATCGCCGTGTGTCGCGAAGCAGGCATCCAGGTCAAGATGCTGACCGGCGACCAGAAGGTGACGGCAGCAGCCATTGCCGCGGAACTGGGCCTGTACGGCGAGGTGATGGCTTCCGCCGAACTCGACGCCCTCGACGACGATGCGTTGATGAGGCGCATCGACGCGATTGCCGTCTTTGCCCGTGTCACGCCCGAGCAGAAGGTACGCCTGGTGCGGGTGTTGAAGACGCGCGGGGATGTCGTGGCGATGACCGGGGACGGGGTGAACGACGCCCCGGCGCTCAAATCCGCGGACATCGGCGTGGCCATGGGAGTCACGGGCACCGACGTGGCCAAGGAGGCGGCGGTGATGGTTCTCACCGACGACAACTTCGCCACTATCGTCCAGGCGGTGAAGGAAGGGCGCACCATCTACGACAACATCGTCAAGTTCATGCGCTCCCAACTGTCCACCAACATGGGCGCGATTCTGACGGTCGTGTCGGCACCCTTTCTGGGGCTGCCGCTTCCCTTCAATCCGATTCAGATCCTGTGGCTCAACATCATCATGGACGGGCCGCCCGCCATGGCACTCGGTGTCGATCCCGCTCGCCCCGGCATCATGAGCGATGCGCCACGGGACCCGCAGGCGCGCATCCTCACCTGGCGGCGTCTTGGTGTCGTCGCATTCTGGGGCGTCGTCATGGCGACGGGGACGCTCGGCATGCTCTGGTGGGGCCTGCGCACGGGAACGCGGGAGCACGCGCTTACCCTGGCCTTCACGACCTTCATCCTGTTCCAGGTGTTCAAGGTGTTCAACGCCCGCATCGAGCGCGGCACGGCGTTCAACCGTACCTTCTTCGCCAACCGGGCACTGTGGTTCTCGCTTGCCTGCGTCGTCCTGCTGCAAGTGCTGGTGGTGCACTGGCCACCGGCGCAGGACGTGTTCTCGACCACTGCGCTGTCGCTACGCGACTGGATGATGGCGGCGGCGGTGGCATCGGCCGTGCTCGTATTCGAGGAGGCGCGCAAGGCGCTTGCGCCGATCTTCACTGGCGCAGGGGCAGCCCTTCGATGCAATGGCCGATGAACCACGGCTGATCCGAGGGGAGGACGCGATTTGTCGCACCAGGCCGACAGTCGCTTCATTCCTGATCTCAAGAGCTTAGGCGGCTGCGGCCGCGCACTGTTGCCGTCAGGCGACGTTTGGCTGCCAGGCAGGATCATCGGCTGTCGACAACGTTCGGATTTCACGGCAAAAAACCGACTGGCACGGGGATTGCAACACCATGCCGGTTGAGAGGATTTTGGAAAGGAATCGATCATGATCCTGCGCTTTGCAGTCACCGTGATTTCGCTGCTTGTAATGTCCGTGGCGCCCATGGCGCACGCCCAGGAGAACCCACCCGAAGCGCTGGTCAAGAGCGTCACCAACGATGTGCTGACCGCGCTGCGCCAGGACAAGGACATCCAGTCCGGCAACCGCAAGCGCGCGACGCAACTGATCGAGGACAAGGTGGCGCCGCACTTCAATTTCCAGCGCATGACGGCGCTCGCCGTCGGGCGAAGCTGGCGCGACGCCAGCCCGAACCAACAAGGCGCCCTGGTAGGGGAGTTCCGCACATTGCTGGTGCGCACCTACGCCAAAGCCATGACGGCCTACCGCGATCAGTCGGTCGAGTTTCCGCCGGCGCGCAGCCAGGCCGACGACGGCGAAGTGACCGTTCGCAGCCACGTCAAGCAGCCCGGCGGCCGGCCGGTGACGCTCGACTACCGTTTGGCCAAGGCGGACGGCGCGTGGAAGGTTCATGACGTGGCCATCGAGAACATCAGTCTGGTGACGAACTACCGAGAGGCGTTCGCTGCGGCCGTTCGCACCGGTGGCATCGACGGTCTGATTCAGGTACTGCAGGCCAAGAATCGCGTGCTTGACGAAGTCGGCGACGGCGGCAGGGGCGATGCCGTCGTGCAGGTTGCGCTACGGTGAAACTGAAGCGAAAAGCGCAAAGTTGTCAGACGCCTCGGCCGCCAGGCACGGAACAGTCGATGTCGAGCGCGGCAACCGGTGCGGGCCGTCGTGACGCGGGTGAAGCGGCGAACTCGGTTGCGCACGGGAAGCGGCCTGCCTCGGCTATGTCCGGGATGGGTCACCCCTTCGCGCGGTGGGAAGTGGCGGAGGAGCCGGCCACGCCGGTCGCGCTGAAACTGTGCCGCTCGTGTGAAGTGGTCTGCGTTGCCGACCTGGAGCGCTGCTGGAACTGTGGCGCCTTGTTGGCCGGTGAGCGAACGCAGCTGGCCCCAGCCGCGACGGTCGGCACGTCGCGGGGTACGCCGCCGCCCTGGCTGCTCGAAGCGAGTCTGACTTGGCAAGGCCGGGACGAGCGCGCCGTCAGCCCGATCGCGCAAGATGGCAGCGACCCACAGGCAGCGCCTGCCGCGACAACACCGCCGGGTGGCTCGCCGCCGTTGCGCCCGGCGTCCCCTGCCAGCGGCGGGCTCTTCGGGCAGGCGGCAGCGTACCCGCCACCGACCAGCGAACGCTGGAATGCGGGACTCATTACCTCGCTGGCGGTCGTTCTGGGCACGGTCGCCATCGTCGGCATCGATCAGTTCTCCCTGGGCGTGAGCAACGGGTTTGCGCCGGCGTCGACGGGGCAGCCGGGGCAGGAGACACCGCGGGCCGACGTCGTCGCACCGCCTGTTGCCCAGGCGCCGTCGCCCCAGAGCGATGCGATCCTCCCGAAGCCCGAGGCGGTGCCCGCGGCCGTGGCTGCCGCCGCAGTCGTGCCGGAGGCTGTCCTGCGCGAAATCCCGGACCCGCCGCCGGCGCGGCTCGATGCCGGACGCATCGCTGCCGCTGGCTCCGCCCTTCGCACCGCCGGCCTTGTGGTGCCCGATGACGGCAGTGCCGCGCGGCCGCGCAACGGCAAGCTCGTGTACCAGGAGCACTGCGCCTCCTGCCACGATGCCGGAAAGATGAACAGCCCCTCGGTGCACGACATGGACGCCTGGACCGAGCGGCTCGCCCGTGGCAAGCACAGCCTCTATGCCAGCGTCACTGCCGGCAAGGGCAGCGGCAGGCATCCGGTGCAAGCCCGCGCGCTTGCCGACGACGAGCTCATTGCTGCGACCGACTACCTGACCGAGCGTCTCATCGACCTCAGCGTCGCCCGTGCGTCGCGTGCCGGGTTCTCGATTCTGTACGGGCCGGGCGAGGCGCTGCCGGTCAGTGCCGGCGGCGAAGGCGTACGGGAGGCGACGCTGAAGACGGACTGACGGGCAAAGGTATCGTCGGCCCGACATCGCGCTGCGGGGGCTGTCACGCACTGCCGGTATTTGACAGAATGGCAGCCGAGACTACCGGTCCGGTTTCCATGACAGTCAGAGGCGCGATTGCCTGCGGCCATCCGATCACGGCGGCGGCGGCGGAAGAGATTCTGCGCGAAGGCGGCAACGCCTTTGACGCCGTCATTGCGGCGTTTCTGGCCGCCTGTGTCGCCGAGCCCGTATTGGCGTCTCTGGGCGGTGGCGGGTATCTGCTTGCCCAGCGCGCCGCATCGCCGCCGGTCGCTTACGATTTCTTCGTGCATACGCCGCGTCGCCGGCAGAGCGCTGCGCCGGTGGATTTTTATCCCATCCACGCCGACTTCGGTACCACGACGCAGGAATTCCACGTCGGTCTCGCTGCGGTGGCGACGCCGGGCGCTGTGCGCGGTGCGTTTGCCATCCACCGCGATCTTGGTACGCTGCCCATGTCCCGGCTGGCCGAGCCGGCCGTGCGTACGGCACGCGACGGGTTTACCTTGGATCCGTTGCAGGGTTTCATCTTCAATGTTGTCAAGCCGATCTTTCTTGCCACGCCGCAGGCGCGTGCCGTTTATGCCAGCAAGATGGATTCGGCGCGTCTCACCCAGGGCGGCGAGACGCTCGTGCAGCCGGCGATGGGCGATACCATTGATGCACTGGCGCGCGAGGGCGACCGCCTCTTCTACGAAGGCGAGATCGCCCGGCGCATCGCCGAACTGTGCCAGGCAGGCGGCGGTTTCCTGACCGTCGAGGATTTGCGCCAATACCATGTCGAGCGTCGGCAAGCGCTCAATCTGGACTATCGCGGCGCGCGGCTTTACACCAACCCGCCGCCGTCTTCCGGCGGCATACTCATTGCATTCGCGCTGGAGCTGCTCAAGAGCTGTCCGCTCGGCCAGCTCGGCTTCGGCAGCGCCGAGGCACTCGATCTGCTGGCTCAGGTCATGGCGCTCACCAACAAGGCGCGGCTGGACGCCGTTGCCGGCGCCGAGCAGGGTGGCGATCACGCGCCACTGCTCGACGCGGAATATCTCGAGCAATACCGGCGGCATGTCGTGCATCGCCCGGGGTGCCTGCGCGGCACGACCCACATCAGCATCATCGACGCCGCCGGCAACGTCGCGGCACTGACTGCGAGCAACGGCGAGGGCTGCGGCCATCTCATCCCCGGCGCGGGAATCATGCTCAACAACATGCTCGGCGAAGAGGACTTGAATCCGCGCGGCTTTCATCGCTGGCCGCCCGGCGAGCGCATGACCTCCATGATGGCGCCCAGCCTGCTCCATCTGCCGGGGGGCAAGCGCGTTGCCCTCGGCTCGGGAGGGTCCAATCGCATTCGCACGGCCCTGTTGCAGGTGATCAGCAATTTGGTCGACCACGGCATGGCGCCCGAGGCGGCGGTGGCCGCGCCGCGCATACACTACGAGCGCGGCAAGCTGAACATCGAGCCGGGATATTCGCAGCAGGAACTGGAGAAGCTGCTGCCCGGCTATGCCGACCACGAGTTGTGGCGCGAGCATAATCTCTACTTCGGCGGGGTGCATACCGTGGAGTTGGCGCAGGGACGCTTCTTCGGCGTCGGCGATCCGCGCCGCGGCGGCGTGGGCCGGGTGGTTGAGTGATCGCCTGCCGGCCGGTTACACTGCCAAGTCGGGGTGGTGCTGCGGCGCGCCCTGGTCGTCGCATATGACGCCGAGGAGGAGCCCATGAAATTCTACGACTGCGCCGCCGCGCCGAGTCCGCGCCGGGTGCGCATCTTCATCGCCGAGAAGGGTATCGACGTCCCGGTCGTTCAGGTAGACCTGCGCGCCGGCGAGCAGCTTACCGATAACTTTCGTGCCAAGAACCCGCGCTGCACGGTGCCGGTGCTGGAACTGGACGATGGCACCTGCCTGGGCGAGACGCTCGCCATCTGCGACTATCTCGAGTCGATCCACCCGCAGCCGCCGCTGCTGGGCCGCGATGCCAAGGAGCGGGCGCTGGTCCTGCAGTGGAACCACCGCATCGAGCAGGACGGCTTCCTCGCCGTCGCGGAGATGTTCCGCAATTCCTCGCCCGGCTTCAAGGATCGCGCGCTCACGGGCGCGGAGAACTTCGCGCAAATCCCTGAGCTGGCCGAGCGCGGGCGGCGGCGCACCGAGATATTCCTGCGCGACCTGGACGCCCGCTGCGCAGCCAGCCAGTTTGTCGCCGGCGATGCGTTCAGCATGGCGGACATCACCGCCTTTGTGGTCGTCGATTTCGCCCTGCGGCTGAAGATGTCCATCGACGACCTGCCGCATGTGGCGGCCTGGCATGCGCGAATATCGGCGCGGCCGAGCGCGCGCCTTTGAGCCATGGTCGATCAGAAGACGATCAGGCTGACGACGACGAAGTAGATCAGCAGGCTCAGCACGTCCTGGATGATGGTGGCGAGCGGCCCGCTGCCGTAGGCCGGGTCGGTGCCCAGGCGCTGCAGCAGCCACGGCAGGAACAGGCCGATGGTGGTCGCCACGCCGCCGGCGAAGAACAGGGCAAGCGCCACGGCCGCCGCCAACCTGGCATCGCCGAAGACCAGCCACACCGCCGGAAAAGTCAGCAGCCCGAGCGTCAGCCCGATCAGCAGGCCGGTGCGCAGTTCGCCGGCGACCAGGTGGGCCAGACGCGAATGGGATAGCGACAGCCCCCGCACCGCCACCGCTTCGGTCTGGGTGCCGATGGCATCGGCGAGATAGACCAGGCCGGGGACGAAGAAGGCGATTGCCACGCGGGAGGAGAGCACCTCTTCGAAGCGGGCGACGACGAAGGTGGCGATCATGCTGCCCGCCAGACCGATCAGCAGCCAGGGCAGGCGGTGGCGGGCGCGGCGCAGCGGCGGCGATTCAATGGCCTCGCGGGCGCGGTGGGTCTCGCGGGCGATGCCGGCAAAGCGGTGGATGTCCTCCACATGCTCGCGGCGCAGGATGTGCAGCAGCGCACCGGAAGGCACGACTCCGAGCAGGCGGCCGCTGCGGTCCACCACCGGCACCGCGCTCAGCAGATGATGCAGCGCCAGCGAGGCGACCCGCTCCTGATCCACGTCCGGATGGATGCGCGGGCAGTCAGGACGCAGCAGCGCGCCCACCTTCTGTTCAGGCGGTGCAGCAAGGAGCTGGGCGATGGCCACGATGCCGAGCAGCTTGTCGTCGGCATCCACCACGCATAAGAGGTCCACGCTGTCGTGCCGACGGCTGAGAATGTTCGCCGCCACCTCGGCGGCGGTTTGATCGGGGCGCGCGCGCGGAACGCCGGCCACGAGGTAGTGGGCGGCGGTTTCGCCGTGGTGCTCTGGCACGGGTTGCTTGTGTTTTCTGCCCGGCATCGCACTCGACCCAAAGAACTCGCTTCACCGCAGAGGACACAGAGGACGCAGAGGAAAGACGGCTGCGCAGGATGGCGCGCCGGGGAGGAAGCGCTATTCAGCAGGAGCTACTTCACCAGCGTCACCGGCACATCCGACAGCCGCACGACCTCGGTGGACACCGAGCCCATCAGCGCGCTCTCCACGGCACTTTCACCACGCGTGCCCATAATGATCGCATCGCAACCATATTCCCTGGCGCAGGCAGCAATGGTTTCGGCGATCGGTCCGACGCGCACATCGGCGTGATACTTCACGCCGGCCGCGTCCAGCAGTGCCCGTGCCGATTTGAGCGCATCGCCACCCTGACTTACCTGCATCGCCTCGATCTCGCTTGCCGGCATGAAGCGGCGGACCTCCCAGGCATCCACCGGTTCCTGGGCGTTGAGCAGGTAAATATCGACCGACGGTACGGCCCTGGCGAGCCGGATGGCATGCTGCACGGCACGATCGGAGTTGGCTGAGCCGTCCACGGGAAGAAGTATCTTTTCCATGCTGCGATGACCTCGCGTCAATGCTGCGTGAGCGTGGCTTGATTATCCCATGGTTTCGGCATGGCACGAATCGCCGCGGCCATTGGGCAAATGCCCGCGAGCAGAGGCAGCGGGCCACGGTGTTAGAATTCGAGCCTTTATGCCGGAGACCGGAATGAGCGAGTGCAGCCGAGCCCCACGCATCCTTGCCGCCCTGGCGGCGCTGTCTGCTTCTTCGACTGCTTGCGCCGCCGAAGGTCTGGCCGTGTTCGGCATCCCCGTCGATTTCATTCTCTTCGCGCTGACGCTGATCGGCGTCGCTCTGTTCCATCACCATGTTCTCAAAGTGGCGCTGGGCGGACTGGCTGTCATTACCGCCTACAAGCTGGCCGTCACCGGCTTCAAGGCAGGTCCCGGCTTGCCCGGCCTCGCCGCCCACATGGGCCATGAATGGGTGCTGCTCACTAACCTGCTTTGTCTGCTGGTCGGCTTCGCGCTGCTCGCCCGCCACTTCGAGGATAGCCGGGTGCCGGAGGAGTTGCCGAAGTTCCTGCCCGACGGCTGGAAGGGCGCCTTCGTTCTGCTGGCGATGATCTTCGTCCTGTCCTCATTTCTCGACAACATTGCCGCGGCGCTGATCGGCGGCACCATTGCCGCCAGCATCTACCAGCGCAAGGTGCACATCGGTTATCTCGCCGCCATCGTCGCCGCTTCCAACGCCGGCGGCTCGGGCAGCGTCGTCGGCGATACCACCACGACGATGATGTGGATCGATGGCGTCGCTCCCCTCGATGTCTTCCACGCCTACGTTGCCGCGGCAGTGGCGCTGGTGGTCTTCGGCATTCCTGCCTCGCTGCAGCAGGCGAAAATGGCACCCATCCAGCGCACGCTCGCCGAGCACGTGCACATCGATTGGGCGCGGGTGGGGATCGTTGCCTTTATCCTGGTGGCGGCCATCGGCACCAATGTCACGGTCAACATCAAGTTCAACGACCTGGCCGACCGTTTTCCGTTCATCGGCGTGGCCGTGTGGGTGGCGCTGCTGCTCGCCACGCCGCTGCGCAAGCCCGAGTGGAGCCTGATACCGGACGCATTCAAGGGCAGTATCTTTCTCCTCGCACTGGTCACCTGCGCCTCGATGATGCCGGTGGAGAAGCTTCCGCCGGCCTCCTGGGAGACCGCCATGACCCTGGGATTCATCTCGGCGGTGTTCGACAATATCCCGCTCACGGCGCTGGCGCTCAAGCAGGGCGGCTACGACTGGGGCATGCTCGCCTACGCGGTCGGCTTCGGCGGCTCCATGATCTGGTTCGGCTCCTCGGCTGGAGTGGCTATTTCGAACCTGTTCCACGAAGCCAAGTCGGTCGGCTCGTGGCTGCGCCACGGCTGGCACGTGGCGGTCGGCTATGTCATTGGCTTTCTCGCCTTGCTCTTGACGGTTGGCTGGGCGCCGCACGAACCGCACAAGGAGCGGGCGCATGCCCCGGTCGTGGAGCAGGGCGTCGGACAGGTGGGCGCTGGCGCCGATCCGCGGATATAGCGGAGAGTACGCGGCGCCGGCCGGACATTGCGTCCGCCGACACGGCCGCCGAAGGTATGGGAGAATGCCGTCATGGGTACGATTCTCCGTGGAGCCTTCCGGACGCGGCCTCGCATTGCGATGGCGCCGGGGATTGCCGGCCGCCTGATCGTCGGTTGTGGCTTCGTCGTGGGTTATCTGCTGCTCGACTGGGTGAGTTTCATCCACCCGCTGCAGACATACAACGTCACGCCCTGGAATCCCGCGCCGGCCCTGATCATCATGCTCTTGCTGGTGTTCGGGCTGGGCTGGCTGCCCCTCGCCATCGGCGCGATCTTCACGTCGGAAGTTCTGGTTCGTGGCCTGCCCGATCCGCTCCTCGTCACCGTAATTCTTTCGGCACTGCTGGCTGCGTGCTATGCCGCCATGGCTCTCGTGTTGGGACGGGTCGTTTCGATCGAGCACAGATTCGTGACCGTGCGCGATCTGTTCCGTTTGATCATCGTCGTCATCGCCGGGGCACTGGGCACTGCTGTCGTATATGTCGGTGCGCTCGTCATCATGGGCCTCATGCCGCCCGATCCGGCGCTCTCGGCACTGTTGAAGTTCTGGATCGGTGACGGCGTTGGCATACTCGTGTTGTTGCCGCTGCTGCTCATGATCACAGACGAGCAGCGCCGGCAGCAGTTCCGACGCATGTTACGGAATCCGGAAACGCTGCTTCAGGGCGTGGCAATCGGGCTGGCCCTTTGGGTCGTTTTCGGCCAGACGACCGCCGAGGAGTTCAAGTACTTCTATCTGCTCTTCCTGCCCCTGATCTGGGTCGCGGTGCGCCGTGGCCTGATCGGTGCAGCCGTGTCCGTCGTCCTCATCCAGGGCGGGGTCATAATGGCAGCACAGCTTGCCGGCCATCAGACGCTGACGGTCTTCGAGCTGCAGACCCTATTGTTGGCGCTGGTCGTGACAGGGTTCGCCCTCGGCGCCACGGTGGACGAACGCCGTCGTGCCGAAGAGGATCTTCGACATTCGCTGCGGCTGGCTGCTGCTGGCGAGATGGCCGCCGCCCTTGCCCATGAGCTGAACCAGCCGCTGACGGCGCTCTCGAGCTATGCCAGATCCTGCCAGCTTCTGCTGGACGCGCCCGCCGAGCGTCGCGGCGAGCTGAGCGATACCTTGCAGAAGATCATCACCGAAGCGAGGCGTTCCGCGGACGTGGTGCGGCGCCTGCGGGATTTTTTTCGCACCGGGTCCACCCGGCTCGAGCGCGTTTCATTGGCGCGGTTGGTACAGTCCGTTGCCGAATCGCTGAGCGAGCGTGCGCAGGCAAAGGGTGTTGCGATCGAGCGGACGGAATCGCCGGGCGTGCCCGAGCTGCTGCTCGACCCGGCGCAGATCGACGTGGTTCTGCGCAACCTCGTGACTAACGCGATCGATTCCGCCGCCGAGTCCGAGCGCCGGCCGAAGGCTGTGACGGTGGCCGTACGGCATTCGGCAGGCTACGTTCAGGTTAGCGTTAGTGACAGCGGACCGGGGGTACGCGCCGAGCAGATCCGACAGCTTTTCGAGCCGTTTGTGACGACCAAGGCGAGCGGCATGGGGCTCGGGCTATCCATCAGTCGCGCCATCGTCGAAGCCCACGGAGGACGATTGTGGGCGGAGGCGGACGAGCGGGGCATGTTCCGATTCACGCTGCCGATCGACGGGGCCGAGGATGGCTGATCTGCGCGCGTTGTTCACGGTCTACATCGTCGATGACGATGCTGCCGTGCGTGATTCGCTTTCGCTGCTGCTCGGCCTGCGCGGCTATCGCACCGCGCTGTTTACCTGCGCCGAGGATTTCCTCAGCGCATACGATCCCGAGGCGAGCGGCTGCCTCGTCGCCGACATCAAGATGCCTGGCATGTCGGGCCTGGAACTGCAAGACGAAATCGCCCGCCGCGGAACGGGTCTGCCGGTGATCGTGATGACTGCCCACGGCGACGTTGCCTCGGCACGGGCGGCATTACGAGCCGATGCGGTGGACTTTCTGGAGAAACCCTTCGACGACGAGCAACTCACGGCTGCGATCGACGTGGCGTTCCGGCGCGAACAGGATCGTCGGCAACGCCAGGAACAGGAGTCACGACGGCAGGTGCTTCTGGCTACGCTGTCGGCGCGTGAGCGCGAGGTGATGGCATTGATGGCGCGCGGAATGCACAATCGCGGCATTGCCGAAGCCCTCGGCATCAGCCCGCGCACGGTCGAGATCCACAAGGCGCGCGTGCTGGGGAAGCTGCAGGTCACGAATATTGCCGAGCTGATACGTATCGCTGGCGCCACGGACGGCTGACGCCGCGGCAATCGACGACGCATCCGTCCGTCGCCAAGATCACCCGGCACCCGAAGTGCCCGTGCCCGAATCGGCGCCGTAGAGTCCTTTCAGCACCATGTCGGTGTAGCTGACGATGCCTACCACCTGGCCGTCCTTTACTACGGGCGCCCGGGACAGTCCGAACTTGTCGAACATCCGGGCGCAGTAGCGGATGTCCATCTGCGGGTCCACCGCGATCACCGGCTTCGACATGATCTCGTAGACATTGACCCGTTCCGGCGCGCGATCTTTCGCCAACACGTAGCGCGCGATGTCGGACAGCAGCACGATGCCATACTCGTCGTCCTCGTACCGCTTGTTGACGATGAGGCACTTGGTCTCCACGTGCTTCATCACGTGCAGCGCCTCCGCCACGGTGGTCAAGCCGTCCACCATGTCTACGGCGACTTTCATGACGTCGCGGACACGGATGATCTTTCGCTCGCGGGTCATATCTTCTCCTCGACCATCTCGGTCAGCTTCTGCATCTGGTAGCGCACGCCTACGGCATCCTCGACATCGATCTGGAAGGCGATGCCCGTTCCCGGAGTATCGTCGAATCCGCCGACCTCGGCGACCGTCTCCAGGATGAGGCGGCTCATGTGCTCTTCCACCAGCAACAGCACGACATCGCGCCGGGCTTCCAGGCTCAGACCCAGGAAGGTCTTCTGCGGCCGCAGTCCTTCGCCACGGGCCTGATTGAGCACCGTTGCGCCTGTCGCTCCGGCTTCGCGTGCGGCGTCCAGGATCGCATCGGTCTTGCTGTCTTCGACCATGACGACAATCAACTTGAAATGCATAGATGTTCCTCCTCCAATTCGGCTATCACGGTTGTTTCTTGCCGCGATTCCGGCGACCGCGCGCGCGGCGCGCCTGCCACTCTCCGAGCTGCGCGTAAGCCATCACCGTCATCATCGGAAACAGGCTCGCGAAGGCGATCAACCCGAAGCCGTCGATCAGCGGGCTGCGTCCGGGGATGGTGCTCGACAGACCCAGGCCCAGGGCCGCCACCAACGGTACCGTCACCGTCGAGGTAGTGACGCCGCCCGAGTCGTAGGCCAGTGGAATGATTACGCGCGGGGCGGTGAAGGTCTGCAGCACAACGACGCTGTAGAAAAAGT
>JRYG01000471.1_pt1 | contig 56316 bp, 48 predicted proteins | sample 235341 | NCBI WGS metagenome assembly JRYG01 (sample SAMN03074218, study PRJNA261478) | activated sludge metagenome | biome: Wastewater Treatment Plant; feature: Wastewater; material: Activated sludge; isolation source: activated biomass of a wastewater treatment plant treating hydrocarbon... ...
TTTTTCTACAGCGTCGTTAGCGTGCGTGTCGCCGAGAAGGATGGCGCCAGCCTGCTGGGCGCGCTGAACATGATGGTGGTCGGGCTGCGCTCGATGGTGGCCGGGATCGACGAGCGGGCACGCAGGCTGGCCGGCGAATCCCATGCCGTCGCCTCGACCTCCCAGCTCATCGCCGACTCCGCCAACAAGCAGACAGATAGGACACAGGCGATGGCGGCGGCAGTGGAAGAGATGACGGTAAGCATCAACCATATTGCGGAAAGCGCCCGTGAGACCGAGGGCAATTCGGCGCGGACTACGGAGCTGGCGCAGGCCGGCGAGCTGCGCGCGGCGTCGGCGGCAGCGGAGATCAATAACATCGCCGGCCAGGTGGCGCGCGCCTCGGAACGGATTCGCGCACTGGTCGATCGGGCCAAGGACGTCGGTTCGATTACGGCTGTGATCAAGGACATCGCCGCACAGACGAATTTGCTGGCGCTCAACGCAGCGATTGAAGCTGCCCGGGCCGGGGAGCAGGGCCGCGGTTTTGCCGTGGTGGCAGACGAGGTGCGCGGTCTGGCGGAAAGAACGTCCAATGCGACGGTGGAAATCGAGCGCATGATCGCCGGCATGCAATCCGATACCGTAGCCGCGGTCGATGTGATGGAGGAGGTGGTGCCCCAGGTGAGGAAAGGTGTGCAACTAACCGAAGAGGCGGCCAGTTCCCTGCGCGATATCAAGGCCGGCGCAAGCGAAGCGCTCGAGCGCGTGCGCGCCATGTCCGACGCCACGCGGGAACAGAGCGCCGCCAGCACCAGCATCGCGACACGACTGGAGCAGATCGCACAGATGGTCGAAGGCGTGGATCACTCCGTTCGCGGCGCTGCCTCCAGCGCCATGCAGCTGGAAGCGCTCTCCGGCGAACTGCATCAGCTCGTCGGCCGCTTTAGGCTTTGACCCGCCGCGCGCCGGCGCCGTAACGGCGCGGCCCCTCCTGCGCTGGATTATTTTCGGGGCTGCCTCCTGCGCCGCGGACGCAGGCGATGCGCGCGTGCCGCCGTCGCCGGAACTTTAGACGCCAGTCCTGCGGCGCGCGCTGGCGACTTCCGCCCTGCTTTGCCCAGCACCACGAGCAACCCCGCGCCTTTCGCGAAATGAAGGACCGCCGTCAGCGCACCTCGGCTGACGCTGCGCTGCAGGTTGCGCACCGTCGAGAAATTCCCGCAGACTGTCGACACGGCCGATGCCGAGAGCGGCTCGCGGTCGACAGATGCATTATATCGCTTGCGTTAATCGCCGCATGCATTATAATAGTATCGCACTGTCTGATGACGGCTCGGGACAATACCGGTAACCGGGAGGCTCCCGCGTAACGACAAGACCCGAGCTGCGCCCGCCAATAGGAGGAGAGCCAATGGCGACACTCAGCACTGCCGACCATCGCGTCGCGCCGCCGCGCGTGACCATTCCGCGGGATTACAACGCCGCCCACGATCTGCTTTGGCGCAATCTGGAGGCGGGACGGTCGGCCAAACTGGCCTACATCGACGATCTCGGCCAGTACACCTACGGCGAGCTGGCCGGCCGCATGCAGCGCTGCGCCAGCGCGCTGAAGAGCCTCGGTCTGGGCATGGAGGACCGGGTGCTCATGTGTCAGCTCGACACCATCGATTTCCCGACCGTGTTCCTGGGGGCGATCTATGCTGGCGTCGTGCCCGTCGCCGCCAATACTCTGCTCACCACCAACGACTACGATTACATGCTCGGCGACAGCCGTGCGGCAGTACTGATCGTCTCCGAGGCGCTGCTGCCGACGTTCGCGCCGATCATCGCCAAGCATCGTTTTCTCAAGCATGTCATCGTTGCCGGCAACGATGCCCACGGCCATCTGAAGCTGGCGGACCTGCTGGCGGGCGCCACGCCGGAAGCCGAGCCGGCGCCAACCACCTGCGATGACATGTGCTTTTGGCTCTATTCCTCGGGATCGACCGGGGCGCCCAAGGGCACGGTGCATCTGCACTCCCACCTCGTCCAGACGGCTGAGTTGTATGGCCGGGGCGTTCTGGGTATCGAGGAGCATGACACCGTCTTTTCGGCGGCGAAGCTCTTTTTCGCTTACGGCCTGGGCAATGGCTTGACCTTTCCCCTGTCGGTAGGTGCCACGGTGGTGCTGATGGCCGAGCGGCCGACACCGGCTTCCGTGGCCCAGCGGCTGCGCCGACACAAGCCGACCATCTTCTACGGTGTGCCGACACTGTACGCGGCGATGCTCGCCAGCACCGATCTGCCGACCCGCGACGAACTCAATCTGCGCCGATGTACGTCAGCCGGCGAAGCCCTGCCGGCGGACATAGGCAAACGCTGGAGCGAGCGATTCGGGGTCGACATCCTCGACGGCATCGGCTCTACGGAGATGCTGCACATCTTCCTGTCCAACCGCGCGGGCGAGGTGCGCTACGGCACCACAGGCAGGCCCGTGCCCGGATATGAAATACGCCTCGTCGATGACAGCGGCCAGCCGGTGCCCGACGGCGAGATCGGTGAGTTGCAGATTAACGGCCCGACCGCAGCGGCTATGTACTGGAACAACCGCGAGCGCAGCCGCAATACCTTCCTCGGTCCGTGGACGCGCAGCGGCGACAAGTATATCCGCGATGCCGAGGGCTATTACGTCTATTGCGGGCGTACCGACGACATGCTCAAGGTGGGCGGTATCTACGTTTCGCCCTTCGAGGTTGAAGCCGCCCTGATGACCCATGAGGCAGTTCTCGAAGCGGCGGTGGTCGGCGCGGCCGACGTGGACAGGCTGATCAAGCCACGCGCCTACGTAGTGCTCAAACCAGGCGTCCAACAATCGCCGGAGCTGGCAGGGGAATTGCAGCATCATGTCAAGAACCGTCTGGCGCCGTACAAATATCCGCGCTGGGTCGAGTTCCGCGACGAGTTGCCCAAGACCGCCACGGGCAAGATCCAGCGCTTCAAATTGCGCGCGGAGGGCGCGTGATATGATTCCCCGCGCATAGCAGCAGCGAACAACCACGAATCAACAGGAGGAGACAAATGCCGTTCGATAACAATTCATTCACCCGTCGCAGTTTTCTCAAGACCACCGCAGCCGGCGCGGGTGCAGCGGCCGCCGGGTCGCTTTTTCCGTCTTTCGTCCTCGCCCAGGCCCCTAAGCTGCGCGTCGGATTGATGCTCCCCTACACCGGCACATTCACCGCTCTCGGCGTGGCGATCACCAATGGCTTCAAGCTGGCGGTGGAAGAGCGCGGCGGCAAGCTGGGCGGTCGCGAACTGGAGTACTTCACGGTGGACGACGAATCCAATCCCGCAAAGGCGCCCGAGAATACCAACAAGCTCGTTCAGCGCGACAAGGTGGACGTGCTGATCGGCACCGTGCATTCGGGGGTGGCGCTGGGCATGGCCAAGATCGTGCGCGAGACCGGGGTGCTGTGGATCAACCCCAATGCCGGCGCCGGCGACGTCACCGGACCGCTGTGCGCGCCCAATATCTTCCGCACCTCCTTTTCCAACTGGCAGACGACCCATGCCCTGGGCAAGGTGCTGAAGGAGCGCGGCCACAAGAATGCCGTATTCATCACCTGGAAGTACGCCGCCGGGGAGGAGATGCTTGGCGGCTTCAAGGAAGGTTTCGAAAAAGAAGGCGGCAAGCTGGTGAAGGAGTTGTTCCTGCCTTTCCCCCAGGTGGAGTTCCAGGCGCTGCTGACGGAGATCGCCAACATCAAGCCGGACGCCGTGGTGGCATTCTTCGCCGGCGGCGGCGCGGCGAAATTCCTCAAGGATTACCAGGCTGCCGGTCTGAAGGGCAAGATTCCCCTCTACGGTCCGGGCTTCCTTACCGACGGCGTGCTCGATGCGGTGGGCGATGCCGCCGAGGGTATCGAGACCACGCTCCACTACGCCGATAGCCTGGACCTCAAAAAAGACAAAGCCTTCCGTCTGGCCTATGCCAAGACCTACAAGCTGCAACCCGACGTCTACGCTGTCCAGGGGTACGATGCCGGCCAGTTGCTTGCCGCCGGGCTGGAGGCGGCGAAAGGCGACGTCGGCAACAAGCAGGCCGTCATCAAGGCCATGGCGAGTGCGAAGATCGACAGTCCGCGCGGCGTGTTCACCATGTCCGCTGCGCACAATCCGGTGCAGGACATGTATCTGCGCAAGGTGGTAGGGAAGGAGAATAAGGTGGTCGGCATCGCCTGGAAAGCGCTAGCCGATCCGGCCCGCGGCTGCAAGGCGGGCTGAGCGACTGACACCTGGAACACAAGCGGGCTGTCCGCATCGGGTGCGGTGCAGCGCAGGCGGCCCCCGCTGTTTGCCGCCATTGGTTCGCGAAAGGCGGGGACTTTTCGGGCCGTGGCGCGCCTGCCGGCAATCTCCAGCAGTGCTCGCGCGACGCCGTATCTAAACCGACAGAGCTGATCTTTCTGCAATCCGGATGTCATTGACCGTCGAGCGCTGGGAGCTGCCCTCGCTGCCCGTCACGGGCACGACGGATCGTTTCCCTGTCCGCCACATCTACTGTATCGGCCGCAACTACGCCGAGCACGCGCGCGAGATGGGGCAGGACCCGGAACGCGAACCGCCATTCTTCTTTTGCAAACAGGCGGACGCGGTGTTGGCGGAGGGCGGCGATTTGCCCTATCCGCCCGGTACACAGAACTTTCAGCACGAGATCGAGCTCGTCGTCGCGATTCACAAGCGGACCGAGCGGGTGGGCGCGGGCGAGGCGCTCGGTTGTGTCTTCGGTTATGCCGTTGGACTGGACATGACACGCCGCGATCTGCAGCAACGGGCGAAGGAGAAAGGCCACCCTTGGGACTTTGGTAAATCCTTTGCCCATGCAGCTCCCATCGGCCCGGTACACCCGGTGACGCAGGTCGGGCACGTGGCCGCGGGAGAGATTCGGCTGCAGGTCAACGGCGAGGTGCGCCAGCGAGGCCGGTTGGAGGACATGATTTGGAGCGTGCCCGAGGCGATCGCCTTCCTCTCCGAGTACTACACGCTGTTGCCGGGCGACCTGATCATGACCGGCACGCCGGCGGGCGTGGCCGCCGTCGTGCCCGGGGACCGGCTGGTGGGCGGTATCGAGGCACTGGGCGAGCTGCGCGTGACGATCACGCCGCCGCGCGAACAGGCACGGACACACTGAACGCCAACGAGGACAGCGAACTTCGACGCATGATGGACGCGAATATCCTGATTCAGCTTCTGAACGGTCTGCAGTACGGACTGCTGCTGTTCCTGGTGGCGAGCGGGCTGACGCTGGTGTTCGGCATTATGGGGATCATCAATCTCGCCCATGGCAGTTTCTACATGATTGGCGCCTATTTGGCGTTTTCCCTTGCCCGATTTACCGGCAACTTCTTTCTCGCTTTGCTCCTGGGGATCGCGGTGGCTGTGGTGCTGGGCATCGTCCTCGAGTGGCTGCTGTTTCGCCACCTCTACGACCGCGACCACTTGTACCAGGTGCTCATGACCTACGGCCTGATCCTGGTGTTCGAGGAGCTGCGCAGCATCATCTGGGGCGACGACGTGCATGGTGTCGCCATGCCGGCACTGCTCAACCACTCGATTCCGCTCACGGAAACCCTAAGCTACCCGGTCTATCGCCTGGCCATGTCGGCTGTCTGTCTGGTGCTGGCACTGGCCATGTACCTGCTCATCCAGAAGACGCGCCTGGGCATGATGATCCGCGCCGGCGCGAGCAACCGCGAGATGGTCCAGTCACTCGGCATCAACATCAAGCTCATCTACACCCTGGTGTTCGCCATGGGCGTGGCGCTGGCGGCGTTTGCCGGCATGATTGCGGCGCCGGTGTCTTCGGTGTTTCCTAATATGGGCGGACAGGTGCTGATCATCTGCTTCGTCGTCGTGGTGATCGGCGGCATCGGTTCCGTCAAGGGCGCCATGCTGGCGGCATTGCTCATCGGCCTGGCGGATACATTCGGCCAGGTGTTGCTGCCCGAAATGGCCGGCATGATCGTCTACCTGCTCATGGCCATCGTGCTCGTCTGGCGGCCGGCCGGTCTGTTTGGAAGAAACTAGCGATGCGCCTTTCCCGGCCCGACCTCATGCTCGTTCTGGCGGCAGCGCTGCTTGCCCTTTTCCCCCTGACGGACAGCACCTTCTACATCCAGCTGGTGACGAAGATCATGATCATGTCCATCTTCGCCCTGAGCCTGGATCTGCTGGTCGGCTACACGGGCCTGATCAGCTTCGGCCATGCCGCCTACTTCGGGCTCGCCGGCTATGCCCTGGCCCTGATGACGCCGAAGTACGAGGCCGTGGCGCTGTGGTGGACGCTGCCGGCGGCGATGGCGGTGTGCGCGCTGTTCGCGCTGCTGACTGGGCTGCTGGTGCTGCGCACCCGCGGCATCTACTTCATCATGGTGACGCTGGCCTTCGCCCAGATGCTGTTCTTCATCTTCCATGACACCAAGCTCGGCGGCGGTTCGGACGGCATCTACATCTATGCCAAACCGCTGGTGGCGATCGGTAGCGTGAAGTTGCTGGACCTGGAAAGACTGCACCATTTCTATTATCTGGTACTGATCTTCCTCGTGGCGGTGTATGTGTTTCTGCGCGTGCTGCTGCGCTCGACCTTCGGTCACGCGCTGGTGGGCATCAAGGTGAACGAGCACCGCATGCGCGCGCTGGGTTTCCCGGCATTCCAGTACAAGCTGGCAAGCTACACCATCGCCGGCGCACTGGGCGGGCTGGCCGGCTACCTGGCTTCGCTGCAGTTCGGCTTCGTCAATCCGGAAATCCTGTCCTGGCACCAGTCGGGCGCAGTGCTGATGATGGTCATTCTCGGCGGCATGGGCACGCTCTACGGTCCGGTCGTCGGCGCGTTCGCCTTCGTGCTGCTGCAGGAATTCTTTTCCAACGAGGCATGGCTGGGTGCTCTTGCCAAGCATTGGCAGCTCGCGATGGGGGTGTCGATCATTCTTGTCGCTCTGTTCCTGCCGCGCGGCCTGAGCGGCCTGCCGGCGCTTTTCGATCGCCGCACTTCTCAGACCGAGAGCGGTCATGGTTGAGTCCGGCACGCCCATCCTGCGCACCGAGAAGCTCACCCGGCGCTTCGGGGGGCTCACCGCGGTGAATGGTGTGTCCCTGTCGCTGCATGTCGGCCAGGTGCATGCGGTGATCGGTCCCAACGGTGCCGGCAAGACCACGCTGACGAATCTGCTCTCGGGCGATCTGCCGCCGTCATCAGGCGCGGTGCATTACGAAGGACATAATCTTGCCGGCATGCCCTCGCACCGAATATCGCGCCTGGGAGTTGGGCGCAGCTATCAACGAACGAACATATTCGCGCCGTTCACGGTCTTCGAGAACTGCCGTCTCGCCGCCCAGTCGCGCACACCCCACGCCTGGCGCGTGTTTCGCGGTGCCGGGCGATTCGGCGACATCAACGACGGCGCGCAGCGGGCGCTGGATGCTGCGGGCCTCGGTCTGCGCCGCGACCGGGTCGCCGCCACGCTCTCGCACGGTGAGCAGCGTCAACTGGAAATCGCCATGTGCCTGGCCACCCGGCCCCGCGTGCTGTTGCTTGACGAGCCGCTCGCGGGCATGGGGCCATCCGAGTCGGCGCGCATCGTGGAACTGATCAAAGAACTCACGCGCGATCATGCCATCATGCTGATCGAGCATGACATGGACGCGGTGTTCGCCGTCGCCCATCGCCTGACGGTGATGGTGAACGGCGAAGTACTGGAATCGGGAACACCGGAGCAGGTGCGCGCCAGCCCGCAGGTGCAGCAGGCCTATCTCGGCGATGGCCATGGCATGCCGGGAGCGGGCCATGGCTGAGATGCTGCTCGAGGCAAAGGGCCTGCACACCTATTACGGCGCGAGCCACATCCTGCACGGTGTGGATTTCAGCATCGGTCGGGGCGAATGCGTGGGCCTGATGGGCCGCAACGGCATGGGAAAGTCCACGCTCATCCGCAGCATGCTGGGGATCGTGCCGTCACGCTCGGGGACCGTGCGCGTGTGCGGGCGCGACATGACCAACGTACCGACGCACCGCATCGCCCGCCTGGGCATCGCCTACGTGCCGGAGGGCCGCGGCATCTTTCCCAATCTGTCGGTGCGCGAGAACCTGCTCATGGCGGCACGGGCAGGCGTGGACGGCCGCCGCGACTGGAACTTCGATCGCGTCATTCAGTACTTCCCGCGTCTGGGTGAGCGTCTCTCCCATGGCGGCGGGCAGTTGTCCGGCGGCGAGCAGCAGATGCTGACCATCGGCCGGGCGCTGATGACCAATCCCGATTTGCTCATTCTCGACGAGGCCACCGAAGGCCTGGCACCGCTGATCTCCCAGGAGATCTGGCACATCATCCACACCATCCGCACCTCCGGCATCGCCACCGTGATCGTGGACAAGAACTATGGTGCCGTCACCGCGCTGTCGGACCGCGCAGTCATCCTCGTCAAGGGGCAGGTGGTGTTCGCCGGCTCGGCGGAAGAGTTGTCCAACAGCCCCGAGGTGATGCAGAAGCACCTGGGTGTATGAACGTAAGAACGGCGGCAAACGAACCACAGAGGCACAGAGACGCAGAGAAATCGCACAGAGAAGAACCTCTGTGTCTTGTGGTGAATGGGTTTGAGGTGGCGGTCGGCGGCTCAGGCCGTCGCGGCGGCCATCCTGACCAGCACGGCATGCAGCCCCGCCAGCGATAGCAGGTCGTCGCGGTTGTGCTTCGCCACCCGGGCGATCTGAGACGCATCTCCGTCCTTGATCAGACGCCGCCAGGCGTCCGGCGCCTCGCTGCCCGGCAGATCGTCGCGGCGGACGAATCCGAGCAACATTTGCTCGGCCGTCTTCAATCGGCAATCCGGCAGGTTCGCGCCATGGGTGCGCCGCAGCAGATGCAGTGCGTCCACGTGGGCAAGCGATTGCAGCGGTGAGTGCAGGCCGTGCAGGCGCAGACGCGTAGCGAGCAAGGGCAGATCGAAGCTCTTGCCGTTGAAGCTGACAATGGCGCCTGCCGCTGACAGCTCTCCGCTCACCCGTTGCAGCATTGCCCGTTCGGCGCCGAACGTGGTGATCAGATACTGCCGTACCAGCAGCGCGTCGGTGTTCAGTTGCGCCAGCCCAACCATAAAAGCGATCGTCCCCGTTCCGCCTGCCAGCCCGGTTGTCTCCGTGTCGAGGTAGATCGGCCTGCTCCGTTCCGCCGCCTTCCCGCTGCCGTCGCAGGCCACCACGCCGCGCAGCGTGCCGATGGGCACGCGGCCGTGGCGGTGCCAGACCGGGAAGCGCCGCTCTATGAGCAGCAGCCCGGGTTCGATGATCCTGGCGCCCAGCGCTCCAGCCATGGCGCTGGCATGCATGGGGGTCTGGCGCGAACGGGCGGTTCGCCGAAGCCGCTCGATCCGCTCCATCAGTTGCTGGAACTCGGGGCTCGCCTGCCTCGGGCCGGCCGTTGTCGTGCAAGAGCCAACGCGGGCGAGGCGCTCGCGCAGCGTCGCCGCCGGCATCACGATTCACCTCCGCGGCATGGGAGCGCAGAACCGTCGGCGTTCCCCAGCAGGGACAGCACGCGCAGCGCCCAGTCCTTGGGCGTGCCGGCGCCGTCATTGGCGGACGGGGGTACCGGTCCGACGCAGGCCGGGCAGCCGCCGGGGCAGGGACAGCGAGCGACCAGGTCGCGGGCGCGGGCGAGCACCTCCTCGCGCAGATCGAACAGCGGCGCCGCCAGACCCATGCCCCCGGGATAGTTGTCGTAGAGGAAGACCGTCGGCCGGAAGCGCGCGGGCAGGGCTTGCCCGGAGGCAGCGGCGCCGTCCGGAGTGCGCAGCATGCCGCGGCCGTCGGCGCCGACGGTGACCGACCAGGTGGCCGAGCCGTCGCCCACGGCACGGCCCAGATCGCGCACGTCGGCCATGGACAACAGGGCGGCGACATGGTGCAGGGCGTAGGCGGCGCCAAGGAACCCGTCCAGCGCTTCCTGACGATTGGCGAAGACCTGCTCCAACACATCGTCACCCAATTGCCACCACAGGGCGCTGGTGTGCATCTCGTGGTCGGGCAGGTTCACGTTTCCGTAGCCGACGTTCTCGTGGCTGTAGTAACGGATCTTTTTGTAGCCGGCGACACGGCGCACGACATGTACCTCGCCGTGGGCGCACAGGCCGCGGCAAGAGCTGCGGCGCTCGAACTCGTCCAGCACCTTGAGCCGGGTGTAGTCGATGGCGTCGGTGTAGTAGTCGGCGTCCGTCTTGCGCACGAAAGCCTTGCGCCCGGCCCAGTCCAGACGCTCCACCTGCCAGGGTGCGGCCTGCACCATGTGGATCGCGCCCTCGTAAAGGGTAAGCGCGGCGGCGGAGTAGTCCACTTCGGCGATCACTTCCCTTTTTCCGTCTGTGATGTCGATGACCGTGAAGTTGCCGTCGGCGACGCTGCGCAGGCTCACGGCATTGGCCGGATAGCTGTCCGCCATCCAGTGCCAGGTGGTCGATTCGCGATGGAGCACACCCTGCTCCTCGAGATAGGCAAGCAGGGTCGGCAGATCCTCGCCGCCGAAGGTTTCACCCAGGCAGAAGGGCAGTTCGAAGGCCGCACAGCGCACGTGTTCCATCAAAATCAGGAGCTGATCGGGAGCGATGCGGGCATGCTCGGGCGAGCCGTCGCGGAAGAACCGGGGATTGCGGGCGACATACTGGTCGAGGGGATTGCTCGATGCCACCAGCACGCCCAGGGATGCGCGCTGGCGGCGGCCGGCCCGGCCCAGGCGCTGCCAGGCGGCGGCGATGGTGCCGGGATAGCCGTTGAGGATGCAGATGTCCAGCGAGCCGATGTCTACCCCCAGTTCCAGGGCGGAAGTGGTGATGACGCAGTCGAGCTCGCCGTTGCGCAGCTTCTTCTCCTTGCCGCGCCGCTCGCCCGGCAGATAGCCGCCGCGGTAGGCGGCGATGCGCGCCGGCTTGCGTGGATCGGCGTCGAACAGGTCCTTCAGGTACTTGGTTAGCACCTCGACCTCGAGACGCGAGTTGGCGAAGACGATGGTCTTCAGCCTGCGCTTCACCGCGTGGCGGGCGATGCGTGTCGTCTGCGAGCGACAGGAGGCACGCAGGCCCAGATCGGGATTGATGACCGGCGGATTCCACAGCACGATGGTCTTCGCACCCCGGGGCGCGCCGCTGTCGGTGACGGCGGCCACCGGGGCGCCGATCAGCTGCTCGGCGAGCTGGCGCGGGTTGGCGATGGTCGCCGAGGAGAGGATGAAGGTCGGCTCGGCGCAGTAGAAGCGCAGGATGCGCCGCAGCCGGCGCAGCACGTTGGCGACATGGGAGCCGAACACGCCGCGGTAGGTGTGCAGTTCGTCGATGACGACGTAGGCCAGATTTTCGAAGAACTGGGCCCACTTGGTGTGATGGGGCAGGATCGACTGGTGCAGCATGTCGGGATTGGAGACGACGATATCGCCGTGCAGCCGCACCGCCAGGCGTGCGTCGGCCGGCGTGTCGCCGTCGAAGGTGTAGGCACGCAGACCCAGCGCGCCGGCGCCGTTGAGCTGCAGCAGCTCCGCCACCTGGTCCTGGGCCAGGGCCTTGGTCGGGAAGAGATAGAGCGCCTTGGCCTTGGCAGCGAGGAACCGGTCCAGGACCGGCAGGTTGTAGCACAGGGACTTGCCCGAGGCGGTCGGTGTGGCGACCACCACGTGGCGCCCGGCCAGGGCGTGCTGCGCCGCCTCGCGCTGGTGGCTGTAGAGCCGATGGATGCCGCGCGAGGCCAGCGCGGCGATGAGGCGCGGGTCGATGCCATCGGGGAAGTCTGCCAGGCGCGCCGGCTGCTCGGGCAATTGCCAGCGGGCGACGATGCGGCTGCCGTAGCACCGCTCGAGCGCCGCGATCAGATCGGCGACGTCGGCGTGGTCGTGCGGCGTCAGTCGCGCCGGGGCCTGGGCGCTGCCGCGGCCTTTCGCTTCAGTGGTTTCAGCGGAGAAGAGATCCATGAACGAGCTCCCGTGATCGATCGGTCTCCACCATCATCGCCCATGGCAGGCTCATGGCGTGAGCCAGTCACACGGCCAGCGCCGATGCCAGCGGACTCAGGGCGCGCTATAGTACGAGGCTCATGCCGTGAGCCAGGGGGCAGCGATGGACCGCACCGAGCGTTTTTACAGGATCGATCAGCTTATCCACGAAGAGACGATCGTGCCGTTCGCGCGGCTGCAGGCGCAGCTCGAAGTCTCGCGCGCGACGGTCAAGCGCGATCTGGAGTACCTGCGTAATCGGCTGAACGCGCCCATCGTCTGGGACCGCGAGGCAGGCGGCTACCGCTATGGCGAACCGGAGCGTGCGGGCGGGCAATTCGAGCTGCCGGGACTGTGGTTCAATGCCTCCGAGGTGCACGCGCTGCTGACCATGCAGCACCTGCTTGCCAACCTCGACCGTGGCGGGCTGCTTGGGCCGCATATCCAGCCGCTCATGGCGCGGCTCACCGCCTTGCTCGGTACCGGCAACAATCCAGCGGAGGAGGTGCACAAGCGCGTCAAGATCATCTCCCTGGCGGCTCGCCGGCTGCCGCTGGATCACTTCGCCGCCGTCGGCTCGGCGCTGCTGCGGCGCCACCGGTTGCAGATCACCTATTACGCCAAGGGGACGGACGAGACGACGGAACGGGAGATCTCCCCCCAGCGACTGGTCCACTATCGTGAGAACTGGTACCTCGACGCCTGGTGTCACCTGCGCAAAGGCTTGCGCAGCTTCGCGCTGGATGCGGTCCGACGCGCCGAGATTCTGGAGAAGCCGGCGCGCAACGTGCCGGACAAGACCCTGGACGCGGTGCTCGGCGCCGGTTACGGCATTTTCTCGGGCCGGAAGCTGACCTGGGCCAAGCTCCGGTTCACACCCGAACGGGCGCGCTGGGTAGCAGGCGAGCAGTGGCATCCGAAACAGAAGAGCCGCTACGAGGCGGACGGCTCCTATGTGCTGAGCATACCCTACAGCGATGACCGCGAGCTGGTGATGGACATCCTTCGGTATGGCGCCGACGTCCAGGTGCTGAGTCCGGAACCGCTCAAGGCACGGGTCGTCCGGGAGATGCAGGCCGCGCTCGCGCGCTACCCGACGCGCTGACTCGTCCGCGGTTGTACGCGCAGGCGAGTGAGGAATCGCGCGGTCCGCCTGCTCTTGTCAGGCTCATCTCATGAGCCTCACGGTCGCTAAACTGGCACCTTCAGTGATCTTGAACGGGAGCGATCGTGGGCATTCAGGACATGCTGGGGGCAGGCGCGTGGCGCTACCTGCCTAGACCGAGCGCACTGGTCGGGACGCGTTGGCCGGACGATGCGGACACGGCGCCGTTGCCGGACATGCGCCATGCCTTGCGGGTGCTGACCCGGATGCCGCGGCTGCGGCCGGATCGGGCGGTGTTCTGGGTAGCGGTGGCGGCTGGAGTAGTGTCCGGGGTTTTGGGCGGCTAGCCCCCGGATGCAGCGCGTGCAACGCGCTGGGGCGTTTCTATCGGCTGGCGTTTCGCGACCGGCAGATCGATGACGAGATCGGGCTTGAAGTTCTTGTTCTCCTTGCCGTAGCCCTTGGGATTGCAGATGATGCGTGTGCCATTGACCTCGTAGTCGAGGGACCAGTGGATGTGTCCATGGACCCACAGATCGGCCTTGCCCATCATGCGGCTGAGATCGGAGACAAAGGCGGCGTTGAGAATGTGGCCGGAGTATTTCGGATGAACGCTGCGCGGATGCGGGGCATGGTGGGTGATGACCACCGTCGGCCCGTCGAAGGGCGTGTCCAGTTGTTCCTCGAGCCATCTGGCGGCATCGAGATGCAGCTTCAGCGTCTGCTGCGGGGTGAGGAAACGATCGCCGTCGCGTATGCTGATGTAATCATTCATGTGGCCGTCGGCGGTGAGCAGGGCGGCCTCCGTATGCGCCGTGCCGAACAGCCGGAAATCGGTCCAGAGCGTCGTGCCGAGGAAACGCACGCCGCCGATCTCCACGGCATCGGTGTCGAGTACGGTGATCTTCGACGGGCCGGAGTACAGACGCATGGCGGCGGCCAGGCCGTTCATGTGCTCGCCGTAGTATTCGTGGTTGCCGGGGACGTACAGGACGGGCTTACCCTGCCGGGCAAAGGTGGTCATGCCCTGCAATCCCGGATGGATGTCGCCGGCGAGAATGAGCACGTCGGCGTCCGTGGTTGGCAGACGCCAGCGCGGATCGCTTTCTAGGTGAAGATCGGAGACGATGTGCAGCTTCACGTTTGTATCGTATTGGCCCGCTTGGCGGCGGGCGAGGGCGGCTCGTGGGTGCCGACGAAAGGGATTCTAAGGGATGTTGATGCGCTTCCAGGCCGGGAAATATGGGGGTAAAACCAACGTATTACGGCTTTTGTCACAAGAGGTTGGGAGGTGCAGCGGAGATCCGCAATGGATTCCCGGACGTCGCGGCACCACCAGCGCCTTGTTGCGCGCAACGTTGTTGCGCGGCCCGGGCACTCTGCGAAACCGCCGATTTATGAACGGCTTGAGCTGCAGGCCGGCCGTTCCAACTGTAGTGCCCAGGTCATGGCCGGGTCAGCCGAGCGTAGGCTTTGGTGTTTTCGTGCACGGTGTCGTCGGCGACGACTTCGGCGTCCGACAGCCAGCGGTATTGGCTGTGCTGGAGCTCCGGCAGCCGCAGGGCGCCGTCGGCTACGGCCAGCTCGTGGGCCAGGACGACATAGTGGGTGCCGAATTCCGGGTCGGCGCTGAAATTGTCGCTGTAGAGGTGTTCGAATACGCCAAGCGGGCGTGCCTTCGCCATGTCGAAGGCAACCCCCAATTCCTCGCGCGTGATGCGATGGAAGGCATCCGCGAGCCGCTCGTCCTTGCCGATTCTGCCGCCCGGCGCGAACCAGTAATCCTGGGCCGGTCGATTGCGGCGCAGGCCGAGCAGCATCTCGCCGCGGGCATTGCGCACCACGAGGTCGATGGAGACGAGGGGTGCATGGGCGACGATGAGTTTGAACAGATCGGTGGGGAGTATCTTCATGGGTGGCTGCGACGTAGTCTGCGAATTGCGCAGATTTGCACATTGCGTCGCGCGGGCAAAAGCAGTTCGCCACAAAGACGGGTGGAAAGCACGACTGCATGGGCGGCGCACGCGCTCGACAATTTGAGCGCGTCACCGCCGCGCCGTGCGTTGACGCCCGTCACCGGTCCGGGAGAGGTTTGCGCCGCAGGCAAAGGCATGCCATCGAAACGCAGCGCCTCGCTTTATGGATCGGGCGCCCCGGTATCGGGCGAGCAGGCGCGCTGCTCAGGATTCCTTGCCGTGTCCAACGATGACGCCGGCTATCTCCAGGGCGATGCCGAGGGCGACGATGACGGCGCCGTAGAGGATGTTGTTCTCCGGCGCGAAAAACATTAGCACGCCGCCGAGCACAAGCAAGAGCACCGACAGCTTCCGCCGGGTTCGCGGGTTTCTGATCATGTGGGACTCCGGTTGCACCTGTTCCAGGACTCGAGCCCGCGAGCCGGGCAGGAGCCATGGATCATCCTACGTCCGAGTAGCTTAGCGCACTTTTGATCCTGATCAACAACCCGCCGCGGGATCCTGGCGATAGAAAAGCCGGAGCTGGTCGTACACCTGCGGGTATTCGGACCGGAGCAGCGCCGGCGTTTCGAAGAATGCCTCGGACATGACGGCGAAGAATTCCGCCGGGTGCTCCGAGGCGTAAGGATCGAGCGCGGTCTCCTCACCGCTGTCTACGCGGCGGCAGAAATCTGCGTAGCCATCGCGGAACACGGCCGTCCAATCGCGACGGCCCATGTCGTGAGGCAGGGGCGGTATGCCATCCGCATCGCCATTGCGCATGTCGAGCTTGTGGGCGAATTCGTGAATCACCACGTTCATGCCTTCGGCGTCGTCCGGTGTGTCGAACCAGGACAGAATCACCGGTCCGCCCTGCCACGCTTCGCCGGCCACCGGGTCGTCGTATTCGTGGACGACGCCGTCCTCGTCCATTTCCCGGCGCGGGATGACGAAGTCGCCGGGGTAGATGACGATGCCCAGCCATCCTGAATACCACTCCAGGCCCAGATTGAGCACGGGCAGACAGGCCTGCAGCGCTACGGCAAGGCGCACGTCATCACCGGGCTCGAAACCCTGGGCGCCGGCGAACTCTTTTTCGCCCAGGAACTCTATCGCCATGGCGCGCAGGCGCTCGCGGTCCTTGTCGGACAGATAATCGAGAAACGGTAGGCGCGACTCGACACGCGCCCATTGCACCTCGCTGATTTCGACCGGCGTGTCCGACCGGCGACGCCACCAATCTTTGAGCGTGTTGAACATGCCGCCAAGTCTACCGGGGACGCGGGGCAACCGTGTGCGTTAGATAGATGCCGAAAAGGATTAGCACGATTCCGGCCAAATGGAACAGATAGGGGCGTTCGTCCAGGAAGAGGATCGACAGAATCGTGCCGAAGGCCGGCATCAGGTGCATGAACTGTCCCGCTCGGTTGCCGCCCACCTGGGCCACCGCAAGGTTCCAGAAAATGAATCCGAGCAAGGCCGGAAACACGCCGGCATAGGCGATGGCGGACAAGGCGTACGCGTTCGGACGGATCAATTTTCCCGCTGCGATCTCCCAGAGATAGAACGGTAACAGCGCGGCGAGCCCTACCACCGAGACGGCGGCGAGAAACGCGTACGGATGCAGTCCACCCGGGCGCCAGACCAGCATCACAGTGTAAAGCGCCCAGCAGAACATCGCTGCCAGCACCCACAAGTCGCCTACGTTGGGACGCAGTTCCAGCAGCCGTGTCCAGTCCCCCTGGCAGACGATGACCAGCACGCCGGACAAGGAAACCATGACGCCCAGCCACTCCGGCGCCTGCAGTCGCTTGCCGAGGATCGCCCAGGACAATCCGATGATCATGATCGGTGTTGCGGAAGCGAGCAGCACGCCGTTGGTCGCCGTGGTATAGACCAGGCCGGTATAGGTCAACGCGTTGTGGCAGGCGCCGCCAAATACGCCCAGCAGCGCCAGAATCCGCCAATGGCGCAAAAGCTGCAGCCGCTGACGGCGCAGATGCGGCCATGCCAGCGGCAGCAGGAGAACGAATGCAATGACCCAGCGCCAGAAGCTCAGGGCGATGGGCGGCACATCGTCGCGGATGCCGCGTCCGACGACCCAGTTGCCAGACCAGAACAGTACGGTCAGCGTCAGCGGCACATAGGGTGAGATGCGGCGGCGGGTTGGCGGGACGTCGTCGGCGGGCACGGTACTGCGGCACAAGGAAATGGAGCCGGCGCTATGCGCCGGCTCATGCCGACACTGCAGGTGGAGAGGGATCAGTTCGGCATGACTACACTGTCAATGACGTGAATGACGCCATTGTTGGCGGCTATGTCGGCCTTGATTACTTTGGCCTTGTCCACCGTGATGCTGCCCGACTGCTTGGCGATCGTCAGGCTTTGACCTTGAACGGTCTTCGCCGGCCCCGGACTGACTTCGCTCGAGGCGATCTTCCCGGGTACGACGTGATAAGTCAACACGTTCGTGAGCTTCGCCTTGTCGGCGAGCAGCGCGTCGAGCTGATCTTTTGGCACCTTGGCGAAGGCTTCGTCTGTCGGGGCGAATACCGTGAAGGGGCCCTTGCTCTTGAGCGTGTCTACGAGGCCAGCCTTTTCAAGCGCGACAACCAGTGTGCCGAATGATCCGGCGGACTTCGCCGTATCGACAATGTCCATCTTGCTTTCGGCTACGGCAGCGCCCAGGGGCGCAAGAGAGAGGGCGAGAGCAATCAGGCCAGGGGTGGCGAATTTGCGCATGTTCATCGTTTGTCCTTTCCGTCGAGTGGTTGAAGAGAGTTTCGAATGTCGTGTCGAGTACCTTGACGGCGAGGGCCGTATGGTGTGCCCAATCACGATACTGTCTAAGACAAACATATCGAGGCGAAGTTCCAAATCATGCGCCATAACTCGTCCGACAAGCCGTAAGATCCATCTAAGCGCGTTGAAAGATATACATAAAACGGTGCTGCGGCCAATCATTTGTCCCTCCAAGGGCAGATCGAAAACCCTCGGTCGGAACGAAATCACGCATATATGTCTACGACAGATGTCAGCGCAACGCTGGTCTGGGAGTTCTGGGCTAGGTCTCTGACATGGCGCCGCTTTCACTAACGGAGGCGGGTTTGGTTACTGTCTCAAGAGGTTTACCTATGATGCTCATGCCGCGTATGTTTCTAACTCTTGTGGTTGCAATGTCCCTTGCCGGCGCGGCCGCAACGGCCGTGGCAGCTCCCACCGACTCGATTCGCGCCGGTGCAACCACGGTGCGCCTTGCACCGGAGTTTCTTACGGCGCTTAATTCCTTGAAGGTGGCCCCGGGGGCCATCGCACCGGGCAAGCTTGCTGCCAAGCGCCGCGGTACTCTAGCCTCGTTTGTTATTGCGACGGGCGTCGTGGATCTCGGCGCAGTTACGGGCGAGGTTGCTCACGCGGGCGGCCTCTCGCTTGGTGCTGGTGAGACGCGGGTGGAACTCAGCAGTTTCATCATCGATCTGGCGGGCAAACGCCCGGTCCTGACCGGCATCGTCGTCGTGAACGACAGTTTGGTGGGGCGGGTTCCGCTGTTCGATCTTGCTCTTCCCAGCCGACCCGTGGATGTGCATGAGGTGCTGCTGCGTATCGAGGAAGTTTCGGTAACGCTGGCGCCGGAGGCCGCCGAGGCGCTGAATGGCGTGTTCAAGGTGAGCGCATTCACTCCTGGGTTCAATATCGGTACGGCGAAGCTCAAGGCCCTGCTCGATGCCGAGCATTGAATCACGGTCAGATGGCGTCAAGCAGGATGGCCGGTTCCCCGACAAACATTTTGGCCGGCCGTCCAAAATGTCTGCCGCCAACCACTCGGTATCGGTCGGCGCCGATTTCGTGACAGGAGCGGACAAGGGGTGTGTCGTAATCTTGTCCGCTACGAGAGCGGGAGATCAAATGCGATAGGCAGGGCGACCGTGATGCAGCCGTACTACTCTAGTGCTGACGTCATAGGCTTCGGTGCTTGCACTGGCCTGCGCGCGCAAAACGACATAGGACTCAAGATGGCGCTATCGACGTTGTGATATTAACGCTCCACTTGCTGGAGCGCCCGGCGGCACTGCTTGCGCAGCCAAAATTGGCTGAGAGGCGATCGTTACCAGAGTGAGATGCTCGCCGAGAATCGAGCGCGCGCCAATGGATCAAAGCGAATGAACTCGACATCGTCCATGCACGCCAAGTGCATTCAGGCAGTCACACTCGCCGATCCGCGCGCCATTGCGCGAGCACATCGAGGGTTTCGATCAGGTTGCCGATGACTTGAATTCCTGGCAATGCCCGCGCCTTGCCGCGAACGCCTTGCCCACCGGCCCACACCGCGACTTGATCCGGTAACGCCCGACGCAAAATGAGTAGCCCCTCAACTGCCTGGCGCGCCGGATAGACAGCGCTGAAGGATAGTCCCACTATGTCGAAGCCGCCGGAGAGCGTCGCGTCTCGAACCTGGCTCAGCGGTGTCTGAACGCCGAGCGATGTGCATTGAGCTCCTTCCGAGACAAGCACCGCCTCTGCCATGAGCAGGCCGAGGGCGTGCTCCTCCTCAGGGAACGTCGTCAACAGCACTTTGGGCGGGCGCAACGCCGCCCGCTGAGCGCTCACCATGGCGCTGCGCAGCGCATTCTGCATTTGCTCGGTGTAGAGGTGCTCCTCGTGGACTTCGATGTCCCCGCGCATCCAGGCATCTCCGATCACGACATTCAGCGGCGCCACGCACTCGATAACAAAGCGTTGCAGCCCGTTTTTCAAGACGAGCTGACCAAGCGAGGCGCGAAGCTCATCGACCTCATGTGCCTTGATCAACTCAAGAAAGGCGGAGAGATCCGGCTGGTTCGGCCCCTTGATTTCCGCACTGCAACGATGTTGCTCGGACAGCGCGGTGAGTTCGGCGCTCGTTGCACCAACGAGGTTCCTCGGCCGAAGACCACGATCCAGGAGGCGCTTGATCAGGCGCAGCTTTTCCACCTGCTCAATTGAATAGATGCGCTCGCCTGTCGCATCCCGGTCCGGCGTTGGGAAGCCATAACGACGTTCCCACACACGTAGGGTGTCCTTGGACAAGCCGGTGTCGCGTTCCACCGCGCTGATCGTGAGTGGCGCGAAGTCGGGAAGATTCTTGTTCATATTGTCTTGGACAAAATGTTGACACTGAGTTTCGAAAGCATTATCGTAGGGCCATTGTTGCTTTTTGTCCAGGACACATATGAATCAGAAGCGTAACCCCGAGCGTGCAGGATCCGCTGGTGCTGCAACCGTTGTGCTGTCGGGTCTCCTTGTAGTTGCGGCCATAGCGGTTCAGCCGTCATGGTCACGGCAAACAGGCGACGACTCGCGCAATCAAGTGCGCGAGACAGTTTTTGTTCTGGACAAACTTGAAGATCCGCATTTGGCTGCGCTGATCCAATTACACCGCTCCACGACCTCGGTTCAGAGCTTGCCCCGGGGCAAATCCTTCGCGGCGGCGGGTTGCTGCGCCACCTCGTTGGCTAGGTGATGCTGCCGTTCTCGAACATGCTGGACTTTGCGTGCCGTCGTGAGAACCGTGGGCTGTCGAGCCCGCGCGACGACGTGTCGCTAGCCCGCCAACGTCTTGACCGAGAAGCGATGAATGAATGCACCGGAACGTATCCTTTTGCCTGACGTCTGGTCCAGCGTCGATCCACGGCAAGCTGCCAGTCAGCGAGTCGCAATCAAGGGCGTACGCTATCCGATTAGATTGCGCTCGGACGATGGGGCAGTCGTAGCCACCATAGTCACAGCCGACCGGTCAGTCGGGCGTCCGCTTCAGGCTCAGGGCACGCGCGGGTCACGCTTCGTCGGGCTTGTCGAGACCAACCGTCCTCCGCTGACCATCGCCGGGCTAGAGAAGGTGCGTGGCGGAATGCACGCACATATCGGGGGGAACTCACGTTGCATCGAACGGAGGCTGCCTGACCTGCGCTCCAACAAGGCGCTCATAGGCAATGTCGAAAACCTAGACGTGAAGCTGTCGGCGGCGAATAGTCAGGACGCTGGCATTGCCATTGCGCTCAGCGTCACGGTGCCGGTAACCAGCCTCTGCTTTTGCTCGAGGAAGTGTCCGGACTATGACGCCCACAACCGGCCCTGCCAAATCGCGATTGGTGCCGAGCCACGTGGTTGCGTGAGCATCGAGCAGCTGGTCCGCATCGGCGAAGACGAAGCGTCCTATGAGCCTTACGGCCTGCCAAAGCGCCCCGATGAAAACTTCGTCACCGAACGCGCTTATGACAATCCGAAGTTCGTCGGGAACCCGGTGCCCGTCAGTGCGCTCAAGCAGAACAATGACCCGCGCACCGCACGCTATGTCGTCGATGCGGAGAACTTCGGGTTGATCAGCAACCATTCCGACTATGCGCGATTGGAGGGTGGTGATGCTGACGACGAGCAGGCACGCGTTGCGCGGGCGGCGGCTCATACCGGCGATGCTCCAGGTGACCACAAGGAGACGATGTGGGAATGAAAATAGCCATTATCGGATCGGGCATTTCCGGTCTTGCGGCCGCGTGGCTTCTTGCCCGCGAGCATCAGGTCGTGCTGTACGAAGCCGCGGGCTACCTGGGAGGGCATACCAACACAGTGGATGTCACCATGGAGGACGTGACGCATGGTGTCGATACCGGGTTCCTCGTCTTCAACCAACGCACTTACCCGAACCTCACCGCCCTGTTCGATCTGCTCGGCGTCGAGGTCGCGAGGAGCGAGATGTCTTTCTCGGTCAGCCTGGCCCAGCCCGGCATTGAATGGTCGGGTAGCGATTTGAAGGCGGTCTTCGCGCAGAAGAGGAATCTCGCACGACCCGCGTTCTGGCGCATGCTTCAGGACATCCTGCGCTTTAACCGTGAAACCAAGTCGTTGGTGGCGCTCGGTGGGGGGTCGAACGTCACGCTGGGCGCCTACCTTGTGCGCAACGCCTACAGCGCGGCGTTCCGCGACTGGTATCTGCTGCCGATGGCCGGTGCCATATGGTCGTGTCCGACGCGACAGATGCTCGATTATCCTCTTTGCACCTTCTTGCGCTTTTGCCGTAACCACGGCCTGCTGCAGATCTTCGACCGGCCACAGTGGCTCACTGTGCGCGGCGGCGCGCGCGAGTACGTGAAGCGCTTGGCGCGCGGCATCCCAGACATTCGCGCAGCGACCCCGGTTCAGTCCGTGCTGCGCGAGCGTGAATCGGTCAGAGTCAATACCGAACACTCTTCCGAGCGTTATGATGCGATCATCCTCGCCTGTCACAGCGACCAGCAGCTGGCGTTGCTTGGGGCAGGTGCGAGCGCGGAGGAGCGGGCTGTGCTCGGCGCCGTGCGTTATCAGCGCAACCGCGCGGTCCTGCACACCGACACCGCGTTGCTGCCGCGCCACAAAGGTGCGTGGTCGGCATGGAACTACATGGCCGGGCAAGGTGAGTCGGATAGCCGCCCAGTCAGTGTGTCGTACTTGATCAATCGACTGCAACCGTTGCCGTTTGAACGTCCGTTGATCGTCTCTCTGAATCCCTGCGTCGAGCCGCGCCGGGACGATGTCATCGCGGAATTCGACTATGCCCATCCGGTATTCGACTTCGCAGCCATCCGCGCTCAGGCGCGGCTGAGGCTGCTCCAAGGCAGGCAACGCACCTGGTATTGCGGGGCGTGGACCGGTTATGGCTTTCACGAAGACGGACTGAAGTCGGCGCTGACGGCGGCGAACGCCCTCGGCGTGCGTGCGCCGTGGCAAGCAAGGACGACAGAAACGCTGATGGTGGCGGCATGAGCGCAAGTTCCGACGTCGCTCCGACCGCGGCGGAAATCTGCTTCGGCGCGGTTATGCATCGGCGCTGCGCGCCGGTGGAGAATGGATTTACTTACCCTTATATGTGTGTTCGTCTGCCCCTTTCAAAGGCCGGTCAGCTGGCATCGAGCTACCGCCCCTTTTTCGCCATCAACCGCACGGCGCTGTTGCGCCTGGACGACCGAGACCACGGCGCGCGCGACGGTAGTCCGCCGCTGCCCTGGGTGCAAGCGTTGCTCGCACGTCACGGAATAGTGGCGGGCGGGGAGGTGGTACTGCAGACCCTGCCGCGGATATTCGGATATGGATTCAACCCCGTAAGCTTTCTGTTCTGCTTTGATGTTGCGGGCGCGCTGCGAGCAGTCGTGTGCGAAGTCAACAACACCTTCGGGGAATACCACAACTACCTCGTCGCTCGCACCGACGGCAGCCCGATACTATGCGGCGAGGAGCTTCGCGCGCGCAAAGTGTTCCACGTCTCGCCCTTCTTTCCCGTGCGCGGCGAGTATCGGTTTCGGTTCCAGTGCCACGGCCGGGCGCACTCGGTGGCCATCGACTACTGGGATGGCGGCACGAAGATGCTTGCCACCCGACTGAGCGTCCGCAGTGCCCCCCTGAATCGCAGTAGCGTGTTGTCGGCTCTGGTGCGCTCTCCCTTCATGGCCCTGGGCGTCATGTTACGCATCCACTGGCAGGCCCTGCGCCTGTGGTCGAAACGCGTCACGTTTTTCCGCAAACCGCATCGGCCTCTGGAGCAGACCACACGATGACTTCGCTGCAGTCTTCATTCCAAACGGGGATAGGGTCGGGCCGCGCCGGGGCGCCGCGTGGCGCGAGGCTGTTGCTACGTACCCTGGATGCCATGCGCGATGGGCGAATGATCGTAACTCTGCCCGACGGCACAACGACACTATCGGGCCAAGGGCAATCTGTCGCGGATCTGCAGATCCGAGACTGGAGAGTTTTTGACGCGGTGCTGGCCAGCGGGGACATCGGTTTCGCCGAGAGCTATATGCGCGGGGAATGGGACACGACGGACCTGGTGCGCCTGCTCACGGTGTTGGCATCAAACCGCGACGCGCTGCAGCGCGCCATTTTCGGCAATGCCTGGGCATTGCTTGCGCACCGTATGCGCCACGTCCTCAACGCCAACACGCGCGCCGGCAGCCGCCGCAACATTGCTGCGCACTACGACCTCGGCAACGACTTCTATAGGCTTTGGCTAGACCCTAGCATGACATACTCCGGTGCGCTCTTCGAGGGTGACGACACCCGTACCCTCGAAGAAGCCCAGCGCGCGAAGTACCGGCGCATCCTGCATGCCCTCGCGCCGCGGCCTGGCGAGCGAGTACTGGAAATCGGCTGCGGCTGGGGCGGCTTTGCCGAGGTCGCAGCCACCGAGTTCGATTGCCGCGTGACAGGCGTGACCTTGTCCGCTGCCCAGCTCGACTATGCGAGGCGTCGGGCAAAGCGCGGCGGATACGCGGATCGGGTGAGCTTCGATCTGTGTGACTACCGTGACCTGCGTGGGAGCTACCAGCACATCGTCTCGATCGAGATGTTCGAGGCGGTGGGACGCCGGTACTGGCCGACCTATTTCCGCCGGCTGGCGCAACTCCTGAAGCCGGGAGCGCGTGCCGTAGTCCAATCCATCACAATCGCGGATGGACTTTTTTCCCGCTACGCCAGGGGCACGGACTTCATCCAGCGCTACATCTTCCCCGGCGGCATGCTGCCTTCAGTAGCCGCCTTCCGTGAACAGGCACGGCACGTACATCTCAGGGTGGAGCGCTCATTTGCCTTCGGAACAGACTATGCGCGCACGCTGCGCCTGTGGCACGAACGGTTCAATGCCCATTCCGAAGACATACAGGCACTTGGCTTCGACGAGCGCTTCCTTCGCATGTGGCGCTTCTATCTGAGCTACTGCGAGGCGGGATTTTCGACTGGCTCAACGGACATCTGTCAATTCGAACTTACCAGTCTACGGCCATGAAACACACCCTGGCGATACTGGCGCTTTTTATGGCGCTACCGCTACAGGCAGCGCTTCCCGACCAGGTCCGTGAGATCGCTCCCGACTTACGCCACACCGGTCAAGGAGAGATGCGCTGGCTCGGCATGACATTGTACGAGGCCTCGCTCTGGGTGAGTGGAGCGCGTTACAGCGAGGCCGAACCGTTTGCCCTGATGCTGCGCTACACGCGCAGCATCGCGGGATCGCGGCTGACATCCACAACGATCAGCGAAATGAAACGCATGGGCTGGCGCGATGAGACGCAGCTCGGGCAGTGGAAGAGCCAACTGGCGCGCATCTTTCCCGATGTCAAGCCCGGCGAAACCATCGTCGGCGTCAGCCTGCCTGGTCAGGGGGCTCGCTTCTTCCACCAGGGTCGAGCGGTCGGAGAGGTTGCCGATGCCGATTTCGCGCGCGCATTCTTCGCCATTTGGCTCGACGCCGGGACGCGCGCACCCGATCTACGGGACGCCTTGATCGGCAAGCCCTGATGCGAAACGGCACGATCTCCGTGGGTCCGGCCGGCAAACCGCGCAGGGATGACGGGCGAGAGGGATCCACAAGCATCGGCGACAGCGCACCAATCCGGCACGGACCGCTCCTGGCCTACGGCGCACTTGGTCTTCCCCTCGCCTTTGCGGCCCTGCCTGTATACGTGTATGTCCCCAAGCTCTACGGCGACGCGCTTGGCATGAATCTGGCGCTGGTTGGCGCGGTGCTGCTGGTGGCTCGGCTCGGTGATGCGGTGATCGACCCTCTATTGGGCTGGGGTTCGGATCGACTGGGGCAACGGCGCAGGCTGATCCTGCTTTCCACGCCCTTTCTGGCCCTCGGAATGCTAGGACTGCTGAGCCCGCCTGCTGATCTCGTGGGTGCGGGCTGGCTGGCGGCATCACTGGCAGTTGTCTATCTCGCGTTTAGCCTGGGCAGCCTAAACTACCAGGCCTGGGGCGCGGAGATGTCAGCGCTGCCGCATGAACGCACCCGAATCGCCGCGAGCCGTGAAGGTTTCGCGCTGGTGGGCGTGATTGCCGCGTCTGTGACGCCGACGCTGCTTGGCCCGGACCTGCAGACGGGGCTAGGACGTCTCGCTCTGCTCTTCCTCCCGCTTTTGGCACTGATGGTCGCAATCACGCTGCTGGGCGCGCCTTCCGAGGCAGGGGTACGACGCACGACCTCGGGTGTCGTCCCGTCCCTGCGTGCGACCTTGGACAACAGGCGCTTCCGCTGGCTTCTCGCCGTCTTCGCCGCGAACGGCATTGCCGCATCGATTCCCGCAACGCTGGTGCTGTTCTTCGTTGCCGACGTGCTTCGGCTCGACGGGTACTCGGGGTCATTCCTGGCCGTGTATTTCGTCAGTGCTGTCGCCGCATTGCCGCTCTGGGTTGTCTTGGCGCGCCGTTACGGCAAGGCATGGTCTTGGTTGCTGTCGATGGCATTGGCGATCGCGGTGTTTGTGTGGGCGTTTTTTATCGGAGCGGGTGACTTGATTGCGTTCGTCATCATCTGCGCTTTGTCCGGTGCGGCGCTCGGCGCAGACCTCGCGTTGCCACCTTCGATGCTGGCGGACGTGATCGATAGCGACTGCCGTGGCGCCGGCGACGCCAAATCGGGGGCCTACTTCGGGTTGTGGAATCTTGTGACCAAGCTCAGTCTGGCGCTTGCCGCGGGTATTTCGTTGCCCCTATTGGACTGGCTCGGCTATAGACCCGGCGCCACCGATGGCCTGGTAGCGCTCAGTGCGGTCTATGCACTGCTGCCGGTGGTGCTGAAGCTCGGCGCCATGTGCCTGCTTTACCGGCTTCTGTGAGCGCTGGTTTTAAGAACGTGGAGGATGGACATGTTGCGAAGCCTCGTATCGTGTTTCGTGGCACTGCTGCTGGGAGGTTGTGCCACAGTGAATATTGATGCCTATCGCGGTGAGAAGCCGCAGCTCGATCTCAAGCGTTATTTTGACGGGACGATTGATGCCTGGGGCATTTTCCAGGACCGCTCGGGCAAGGTGGTCAGGCGCTTCAACGTGGTAGTCGATGCACGCTGGCAGGGGGATGTCGGTACGCTGGATGAGCGGTTTACCTACTCAGACGGCAGCACGCAGCGGCGCGTGTGGACCATCACCAGACTGGGAAGCGGCCGCTACAAGGGAACCGCGGATGACGTGGTGGGAGAGGCGGTTGGCGAGGCGGCCGGGAATGCCTTGCGCTGGCGCTATGTAATGGCGCTGCCCGTGGATGGCAAGGTCTATCACGTCGACTTCGATGATTGGATGTATCTCATGGATGACAAGGTGATGTTGAACCGTTCCGCGATGAGCAAGTTCGGTGTCCGCCTCGGCGAAGTCACGTTGACGTTCCGCAAGAGCAGTTCGTGAATCCGCCGATCCGGGATTGGTCGGGCAGGCGCATCTGGATCATCGGAGCTTCAACCGGAATAGGTGCCGCCCTGGCGCGGGAACTGGCGTCCAACGGAGCAAGGCTCGTGCTGTCGGCTCGCAGCCGCGACAGGCTCGAGGCAGTAGCCGAGACGTGCGCAGGTTCGTTGGTCCTGCCCCTGGATGTGACCGATACCGCGGCCTTCGCGCTGGCGCTGGAGCATGTCGTCTCGACTTGGCACGGAATCGACCTCGTCGTGTTTGCCGCCGGGACCTACGAACCGATGCGAGCGTGGGAGCTGACGAACGCGAGGGCGCGGCAAACATTCGACGCCAATCTGCTGGGCATCATGGCAGGCGTCGGCGTTCTGGTGCCGCAGCTGCTGCGGCAGGGCAACGGAGCGATTGCGGTAGTCGCGAGTGTCGCCGGCTATCGTGGCTTGCCCAAGGCGCTGGTCTACGGTCCGACCAAGGCAGCGTTGATCAACTTCGCGGAGACCCTTTATCTGGACCTGGCGCCGAAAGGGATCTCTGTGTTCGTGATCTGTCCGGGCTTCGTGGCGACACCGCTCACGGCACAGAACGACTTTAAGATGCCCGCGTTGATTACGGCCGAGGAGGCGGCGCGCCATATCCGCCGGGGCATGGAACGCGGCAGCTTCGAGATTCATTTCCCGAAGCGCTTCACACTGGCGCTGAAGCTGCTGCGCATCCTGCCGTACCGCGTCTATTTCACTCTAGTGAGGTGTGTGACCGGGTCATGATGAAGGGCATCCACAACGTCGGGCGCAAATGCACAAGCTTGACAAGCTGATCGAGTTCTACGAAACCCTGGCACCAGAGAGCGTCAGCGAGCTGGATCGCCTCTACGCGCCGGAGGCGTACTTCAAGGACCCGTTCAACGAAGTGCGTGGGCCGGAGGCGATTGAGCGGATCTTTCGTAACATGTTCAACCAGGTCACCGACCCGCGCTTCAAGATCATCGAGCGTATCGCAGCTGAGAACGGCGCGGTGTTGGTTTGGGAATTCGGCTTCCGCATGCGCCACCGGGGGCTGGCACGGGCACAATGCATTCACGGCGTGACGCATTTGCGCTTCGATGCCGAGGATCGCGTGGTGTTCCACCGCGACTACTGGGATGTGGCGGACGAACTATATTCGAAGCTACCGCTGCTGGGAAGCTTGATGCGAGTCCTGCAGCGTCACCTGCGCGCCTGATCTGCGCATCGTCACGGTTGGTCGCGGTGGCGGCTGCCGCACAGTCGGGGGACTGGGTGCCGCACAACCGTGCATTTGGCATTCGCTTTGCCGGTAGTCCTCTTGCATCGTGCTTCTCACGCCGCGCGACACGCTCGAAGTGCACGGTGAACACCTCGGGCGATGCCGTGCTCAATGCCGGGGTACGAAATATCGCATCGGGCTTCGAGGCCGCTGAGACGGGCCGGCGGTCGAGCAGGGCTCGAGTCGACAGGCGACTGAAGAACGGCTCGCCGTTCTTCGGTAGCTTCTCGGCGTGACGACGCAGGGCGTCCCGGTTCGCGTGGCAGCGACGAAACCCTGCGCGAGGTCTGCGACATATGCGGGCGATGGCCGGAACCCGCCGGCCGACAACGGCAGTAGACCGGCGTAGAACAACGGAGCGGGCAGTGACGAGTTGATGACGTCGCGCGCCAGCTGCGCGGCGGGCATCATTGGCAATAAGAAGAACATTGTGCGCGGGCGGCCCAAGACGCAACGGCGCAGCGGCCGACTGAAACAGATGCCCCCACCGGGGCCGTGGATTTCGCCAGCCCCCTCGCATTCTTCGGGTTCCCGAACGGCGCGCGATGGGCGACGAAGCGGGCTCTATAATAGCAACATGGTCTCCGTCACCCATTCCGTCGCCGAAACCGGCGCCAATCAGACCACGTTCGAGCTTCTTTGCGAAGGGCTTGGGGAAGCCGAGCAGACGCAGGTTGAGCGCGCCTTGAAGCTCATCGAGCCCCTGTATCGCGGCGCGCGTCTCGGTACCGGGGAGGATAAACACGAGCACGCCCTGGGCGTAGCCTTGATCCTTGCCGCGTTGCGGCTCGACGCTCATACGCGCATCGCGGCACTGTTATTCGCTGTCCGCGATCATCTCGACGGTGCCACCGAGCGGCTGGCGGCAGAATTCGGCGCGTCGGTGGCACGACTGGTCGACGGGTTGCACCGGCTGAAGGGTCTGCAGCTCATCACCCGAGCCCACTCGAGCGCCAGTACCGGAGCAGGTGCGCCCGCGGTCAAGGCCCAAACCGAGATCCTGCGCAAGATGCTGCTCGCCATGGTCGAGGACATCCGGGTCGTGCTGATCCGTCTGGCCAGCCGCAGTCAGACGCTGCGTTACTATACCGATCACCCCGGCGAGCGCCGTGCCGAGGTCGCTCGGGAAAGTCTGGATATCTACGCGCCGCTGGCCAACCGGCTCGGAGTCTGGCAGATCAAGTGGGAGATCGAGGACCTCTCCTTCCGCTTTCTCGAACCGGAAACCTACAAGCGGATCGCCCGTATGCTGGACGAGCGTCGGGTCGAGCGCGAACAGTTCATTGCCGATGTCATAGCACGGCTCAAGCGGGAAATCGCCGTCGCCGGCATCGTGGCGGAGATCTATGGCCGGCCGAAGCACATCTACAGTATCTGGAGCAAGATGCGCGGCAAGGACATCGACTTTGCCGAGGTCTACGACGTACGGGCGCTGCGTGTGCTGGTGGACGATATCAAGGACTGCTACACGGTGCTCGGGCTGGTCCATCAACTCTGGCAGCCGATTCCGAAGGAGTTCGACGACTACATCGCGCATCCCAAGGGCAACTACTACCGCTCGCTGCATACGGCAGTCATAGCGCCCGATGGCCGGGCGCTTGAAGTGCAGATCCGTACCCACGAGATGCATCGCCACGCCGAACTGGGAATCGCGGCCCACTGGCGCTACAAGGAGAAAAGCGGCGGCAAGAGCGCCGACAAGGACTACGACGACAAGATTGCCTGGTTGCGCCAACTGCTGTCGTGGCGAGACGAGATCACCGACAGCGCCGACTGGGTCGAGCAGTTCAAGCGCGCCGCCCTGGACGACACGATCTACGTTGTCACGCCCCAAGGCCGGGTGGTTGACCTGCCGCGCGGCGCCACGCCGGTGGATTTCGCCTATCGCCTGCACACGGATTTGGGGCATCGCTGTCGCGGCGCGCGGGTGGACGGCGTCCTGGTGCCGCTGAACACTCCGCTTGCCAATGGCCAGCGGGTGGAAATCGTCACGGCGAAACAGGGCGGGCCGAGCCGCGACTGGCTCAACCTCCAGCTCGGCTACCTGGTTTCACCGCACGCCCGGGCCAAGGTCCGGCGCTGGTTCGCCCAAGCCGAGGAGGCGGAAACGCTGGCCCAGGGCCGGGCCTTCGTGGTGCGCGAGCTGCAGCGCGAGGGACAGACCCAGGCCAACATCGACGAGCTGGCGCACAAGCTTGGCTTCGAGGGTGCCGATGGACTCTATCTGGCCGCCGGTCGCAACGAGCTGGGGCCGCGCGCCATCCAGGTGGCATTGCGCGGGGCGCCCGAGGCGCCGAGCGAGGAGGCGGCCGAACTCCTGCCCAGGCGCAGCCGCGCCGGCGCTGCCGGCAGCGATGTGCTCATCCTCGGCGTGGACAAGCTGCTGACCCAGCTCGGCCGCTGTTGCAAGCCGGCACCGCCCGACGAGATCGCCGGCTTCGTCACTCGCGGCAAGGGGGTTTCCATCCATCGTGTCGACTGCTCGAACTTCGCCCACATGATCGCGCGCCATCCGGAACGGGTCATCAGTGCCGACTGGGGCGAACGGGCGATGGGGGCGCAGGCAGGGGCCGGCGGTGCGCTCTATCCCGCCAGCATCGCGGTCGAAGCTCATGACCGGCAGGGGTTGTTGCGTGACATCTCGGAGGTGTTGTCGCGGGAGAAGATCAACGTCACCGCTGTCAACACCCAGTCCAAGGCAGGCATGGCTCGTATGGGCTTCACCGTGGAGGTGAGCGGCGTGCCTCAGTTGCAGCGGGCACTGGGCCAGATCGCGGAGATTCCCAACGTCATCAGCGCGCGGCGGGCGTAGGCCGCAGCCGGTGCGCGTCAACTCCCGGGGCGCCTGCCGGCGATGCCGCGGAACAGATCGTCCAGTGCCGCGGCCGAACGTGAGCGCATGTCGACGCAGTGCTGCAGGCGCAGCAGTGCCGGCAGGGTTTCCGGGCCTGGCGCGCCGGGCAGCAGCACCGGTATGACAGGCAGTTTGCGGCGGCGGAACTGCTCCATCAGCACGTAGATCTCCAGTTCCTGGGTGCCGCCGATGCCGGCCGGGCCGACGAACACCGCTGCCGCCGCGATCGTCTCGATCTGTTCCTCCAGTTGCCGCTGCCACAGCTGACCGGGCTGCAGATCGCGTTCGTCGAGCCAGGGCAGAACGCCGCGCTGCATGAGCGCCTCGGCAACGGCACGGACTTCGGGCTTGTCGGTCCAATTATGGCAAAGAAATACGTCGAACGCTCCGGCGGCGCGCTTGCGTTCGAGCTCCCGCCGCGCCTGTTCCAACGCGGCGGCGCCGCTATCGACGGTGGTGCAGGTGGTTGCGTCTGCTGCGCTGCCGGGCGGTGCGGCGTCACACGCGGGCGCAGGCGGAGTCTTGGGCGCGAACAGCGGCACATCCAGGTTGGCGGCGCTCAGCGCCATGTCTTCGTTGCGAAGGCCATTGGCCACGAGCGCTCGGCGGGCGGCGTCGAAAGCGCTCCCGACCGGTTGGGCGTTCGCCAGCGCTGCGTAAAGCGTGCGCACGAATGCCTGTTGTGCCGCATCCTGCAAGCGCGTGCTCGTTATCACGGTGGCGACGCCGCGGGCGAGGAGGGTCTCTCCCGCGCCCGCGAAGGGCGCCGGCGAGTCGTCGCACGACTGGAACACGGCGAGCCGCAAGTCCGGACACCTAGCGAGCACGCCGCCGAGGTGCTGGACGCTTACGGTGCGAGCATTGCCGCCGGATCCCGCGAGCACCACCGTGGCGTACTGGGCCGCCTGCCGCGCACGGCCGTGGCCGATGAAGTGCAGGGCATGGCACGGCCAGGCGTCGAGCCGCTGGCGAAGACCATTCTCCGTCGGTTCCGTCAGTCGTTCCAGCTCGATCAAGCCCCGGGCGCGCAGTGGTTGTGCCGCCTGGTCGAGGGCATGCCAAGCGCGATCGGCATCGAAGCGGGGCGCATCGGCGGGGCAGGGAATCAGCGCGAGTACGCGCAACGGCGGGACCGCGGCAATCGCGGGCGACGAACCGGCCGGCATGACGGGGCAGACCTCAGCCGCGGGCCAGCGATTCGGGCCACGCCGGCAGGCGGTTGCCGCAGCCGGGGCAGAAGCTCTCGACGCCGACGAGTCCGCGGCCGCACTGAGTGCAGAAGGCCTTCACACCTGGCGGCAGTTGCGGTGCGCCTTGCGGATTGTCGAGCACGCGCTGAAATTCCCCGCTGTCGATCCAGGTGAGGAACTGATTGGCGCGCATGACCGTCCAGGGGTGCGTCTGGCCCATGGTGCTCAATCCCTTGGCAATCCAGCTCAGTTTGTCCATGTCCAGGGCCTCGAACTCCCGGGCCTGGGCGATGAAGTCCTCCGGATTCACCGCGTCCTTGAACTTCTGCGGCAGTCCGGCGAGCTTCATCATCGCCGTGATGGCAACGTTGGCGTCCTGGCAGGCGAGCAGTCCGGCACGATCCGCGGTGAATTCGGATGTGCGCTTCCAGTTGAGCAGGGCAATCTGAAGGCCCGCGCCCAGTAGTTCGCCGATGCCGAAAGTGGCGGCGCCGAGAATCTCGCCGATCACCGGCATGAACTCGGCGATCTGGTAGTAGAAGACGTGATTGCTCTTGACGTGCCCGACTTCGTGGGCGATGACGAAGAACAACTCGTCCTCGGTGAGGGAATCGATCGCTCCTGAATTGAGCACGATGAGCGGGCGCTCCACGCCGGCGGTGAAGGCATTGATGTCGCCGCCGCCGGCGATGTACAGCTCCGGCACTTTCGGCAGGTCGAGGACAGCGCATGCCTCCTGCAGGCTGGCGTGCACATCCGGGAAGTTGTCAGCGTTGACGCGCAGATAGCTGCCCGTGAGCTGTACGCGTAGCAGGCGCTCGAAGCCCCACTCGTTGAGCTTGCGTACCAGGGTGTCCAGTCCCTTCGTCTTCTCCAGAGCGTCGAGAGCCTTCGTGTCGAGCGGATGTTCGTAGGCTTGGGGCCGCAGCCCGGCCAGTTGGCGGCGTGCCATGGGCATATCGCTACCAGAGCGGCGCCTTGCCGCCTGCTACTCGGTAGGCGTCGATGATCGACCAGATGCCGATGGCAAGGGAAGCGATGCCCCCCGTGGGAACGAACAGCAGCAGGAAAGCCACCAGCATCACGGCGCCCTTCTTGATGTCGCCGTTGTAGAACTGTCCCACGCCGCAGATGATCAAGGAGAGGATGGCCGCCAGCACCGGGTTCTTGTCACTGGCGTAGCGCTTGCCCGGGGCGGCCGCTGCGAGTCCTTGTCCGCGCCTGGTGTCGCCACCGGCGGCAGGCTGGGGCTGGGTCTGGGGCGGGGCGCCGATGGTAAGGGATGCCCCGCACTTCTGGCAGAACTTGGCAGCGTCGTCGTTTTGCGTGCCGCACTTGGAACAGAACATGGACCCGCCTCCCGCGCTTTGCTGTTGATTGTTCTCGTCCATTTATAGCAGAGCCGATGACTTTGGCAAAGCCGCGCGCGCGTCGGGCGCAGAGTTCAGCGTCGGCATTCAGGCTGGCAAGCGGTTTGCCGGTGTCTAGAATGAAAGTGACCGACCAAGCCGACAGAGCACCCATGCGTCGGGCTGTCTGAGGAAGCGCGGCGGTAGTTCGACAAACAACCAACTGGAGACATCATCATGCAAACGTGCATCGCTTTCCGGCGCCTGCGGCTGGCGTCGGCCTTGTTCCTCGCCGCGTCTTCCTTCGGCCTTTCGGATGCGGCCCGCGCCGGCCCCGAGGACGACATGCTGCAGGCCTACAAGGCGCATCGCGTCGGCGAATACGCGCAATCGATTTCAGTCTGGCGGCGTTTGGCCGAGGACGGGCAGGCGGACGCCCAGTACAACCTCGGCGTCATCTACCACCACGGCGACGGCGTCGCGCAGGACTTCCAGGAGGCGCTCAAGTGGTACAGCCGGGCGGCCCAGAATGGCGACGTCGAGGCGCAGCGGGCGATCGGCAGCATGTACATGCGTGGCCAGGGCGTGGCGCAGAACGAGAAGGTCGGCATGCGCTTCATGATGCTGAGCAAGGCGCTCGCCCACCACGAGCACATGCACGCCGCGGCGAAGTGGAGCGGCCAGCTCGAACGCGCCATCTGGCAGGACGAACGCGACCGGCTCGAACTGCTCTACGTGCAATCGCTGGAGAACAGCGACTTGGTGATCGCCGATCTCAGGCGGCGGGCGGGCATGGACACCGGCGAGCAGCCGTCCATGATCGCCCAGTTGCGTTGATGCGGAGCGCGCAACGCACGGGCGGGCGGTCGATCGGAAAGTATCACTCGCCCGCCAGACGGTAGCCGACCCCGGCTTCGGTCAGCGGGAAGTGCGGCTGCGCCGGGTCGGCTTCCAGCTTGTGGCGCAGTTGCGCCATGTCGATGCGCACGTAGGGGCTGTGATCGATGTAGGCCGGGCCCTAGACCTCCTTCAGCAACTGCCGGTGCGTGAGCACCTTGCCGGCGTGTTTGATTCGGCGCGCGCGGTGGCGGGCGCGGAGTCTCACAGCCAGCCCGTGCGCTTCAGTCGCCGGTAGAGCCATACGCAGCCCGCGCCGGTGGCGAGGAGAGCTAGCGGATAGCCTACCGGCCAATCCAACTCGGGCATGAATTTGAAGTTCATCCCGTACATGCTGAACACCATGGTCGGCACGGCAAGTATGGCGCCCCAGCCCGCCAGGGTCTTGACGACCTCGTTCTGCCTCAGTGACATCAGGGCGAGGTTGACCTCCAGTGCATCGGCCAGCATCCCGCGCAGGTTGTCGGTGGAAGTGGATACCCGTGTAGCATGATCCATGACATCGCGGAAATACGCGCGCAGCTCCTTGGGTACCAGCTCCTGGTGGAAGCGCATGAGCTGGTTGCAGATATCCATCACCGGCGTGGCGACATTCTGCAGTTCGAGCAGTTCCTGCTTCAGAGCGTATAGACGCTCGATGGTCTGGCGGTCGAAACGGTCCTTGAAGATGTCTGCCTCGAGCAGGTCGAAGCGATGCTTGAACGCGTCGACGATGGGCAAGTAGTTGTCCACCACGAAGTCCATGATTGCATAGACCGCGAAGCCCGGGCCGAGCGCGAGTTGCTGCGGCGCCGCCTCGCAGCGGCTGCGCACCTTGGCGTAAGGGGTCGAAGCACCGTGGCGGATGGAAACGAGATAGTGCCGGCCGACGAACAAATGGGTCTCGCCGAGCTGCATCTCGTCGTTCCACCACTGCGCCGTGTGCAGGACGATAAACAGCCCGTCGCCATATTCCTCGATCTTCGGCCGCTGGTGAGCGAACTGGGCATCCTCGATGGCCAGCTCGTGCAGGCTGAATTCCTCCTGAACCTTCTGCAGCAGGGGCAGGGACGGTTCGTGCAAGCCGAGCCAGACGAAGGTGTTGTCCTGCTTGACGAGCTCGCTGATGTCGTCGATGGCGACCTCGCCGAGCGGTTCGCCCTTGCGGTAGGCAGTGCAATTGACAATTGAATGCATAGGCAGATCTCGCGCCGGGCACGATAATGTTTGAGCACAGTCGCATTTTCCCACCATCGCGCGCGTCTGGGCAGAGATCGCAGGTGCACGCGTAGCGTTACCGCGCGGCATCGAGGGTCAGATTGAGCTGGAACACAACGAGCCCGGGCTTGCCCAACGTACTGACCCGGCGCTTCTCTCAAAGGGCCGCGTTCAGGGCGCCTTGGCGAGGTCCGCCAGGAGTGCCTCCTGGGCGCAGACGCGCGACCGTTGCGACGTCTTGAGTCGGTAGGCGCCGTCGCCGTCCATCTCCCAGGCTTGGCAGTTATCCGCGAGGTAGGGCTTGAGTCCTTCTTTGATGATGCGGCGCTTGAGCTTGTCGTCCAGTATGGGGAAGCACAGCTCGATGCGGCGGAAGAAGTTGCGCTCCATCCAGTCGGCGCTGGAGAGGAAGACCTTTTCTTCGCCGCCGGCGTGAAAGCAGAAAATGCGCGAGTGTTCGAGAAAGCGGCCGACGATGGAGCGCACGCGGATGCGCTGCGACAGTCCCGGAACGCCGGGCCGCAGCGCGCATACCCCGCGCACGATCAGGTCGATTTCCACACCTGCCTGCGACGCCTCGTAGAGCGCGTCGATCGTTCCCGGTTCGAGCAGCGAATTCATCTTGGCGATGATCTTCGCCGGCTGGCCGGCCCTGGCCGCTTGTGCCTCGGCATGGATCGCGGCGATGACGGAGGAGTGGAGCGAGAACGGCGCCTGCCAGACATGATGCAGCCGGCCCGCCCGGCCCAGGCCGGTGAGCTGCTTGAATACCTCGTTGATGTCGTCGCCGATCTCGGCGTTGCAGGTCAGCAGTCCGAAGTCGGTGTAAAAGCGCGTCGTGCGCGGATGGTAGTTGCCTGTACCCAGATGCATATAGCGTCTCAGGCCGCCATCCTCGCGGCGCACGATCAGCAACATCTTTGCGTGGGTCTTGTAGCCGACGACGCCATAGACGACGTGGGCGCCGACCTCCTCCAGTCGGGTCGCCCAGTTGATGTTTGCCTCCTCGTCGAAGCGCGCCATCAGCTCCACCACCACCGTTACTTCCTTGCCCTTCTGGGCGGCGCGAACCAGCGACTCCATGAGGACGGAATCGGTGCCGGTGCGATAGACGGTCATCTTGATCGCGACCACCCGGGGGTCGTCCACCGCCTGCTGCAGCAGGTCGATGACGGGCGCGAAGGATTGGAAGGGGTGGTGCAGAAGAACATCCTGTTTGTGTATGGCGGCGAACAGGTCGGCGCGTTTGTCCAGGGCCTTGGGGCGGCCGGGCTGGAAGGGCGGATACTTGAGATCGGGGCGCTCGACCGCATCGGGCAGCTGGTTCAGGCGCACCAGATTGACGATGCCGGGCACGCGGTACAAATCGTCCGCATCCAGCCCGAATTGTTGCAGCAGGAACTCCGCCATGGCCTCGGAGCAGTTATCCGCCACCTCCAGCCGCACGGCATCGCCGAAGTGACGCTGGGGCAATTCGCCCTGCAAGGCGGTGCGGAGGTTCTTCACCTCCTCCTCGTCCACGAACAGATCGCTGTTGCGCGTGACCCGGAACTGGTAGCAGCCGAGTACGCTCATGCCCGCGAACAACTCGTCCACGTGGGCGTGAAGGATGGAGGACAGGAATACGAAGCCGTAGGTTACCCCGGTCAGTTCCTGGGGCAGGCGAATCACCCGCGGCAGCGCCCGGGGCGCCTGGACGATGGCGGCACCGGAACTGCGGCCGAAGGCGTCGCGTCCCTCCAGCTCGACGGCAAAGTTCAGGCTCTTGTTGAGCACCCGCGGGAAAGGATGGGAAGGGTCCAGGCCGATGGGCGTCAGCACCGGCATGACCTCGCGGAAGAAGTAGTCGCGGATCCAGGCTTTCTGCGGTTCGCTCCAGCGGCTGCGGCGCAGGATGTCGATACCCTGCTCGGCGAGCGCGGGCAGAATCGCGTCGTTGAGCAGCGCGTACTGATCGGCGATCAGGGCATGGGTTTCTGCGCCGACGCGCCGGAACACTTCCTGGGGCAGCATGCCGTCGGCGCCCGCAGACAGCGAGCCGAGCTTGATCTGCTCCTTCAGGCCGGCGACGCGGATCTCGAAGAACTCGTCGAGGTTGCTGGAAACGATACACAGGAAGCGTAGCCGCTCCAGCAGCGGCACGTTCGGGTCTGCCGCCTGCTGCAGCACACGGCGGTTGAAGGCAAGCAGCGACAGTTCGCGGTTGAGAAAATGCTCGGCGGGAGAGCGCCGATGGGCCACATGGCGGTTCATGGATCGGTGCGAAATGGAAATCGGCCGTGGTCGCGGATGATAGCACCGCCGGATTGAGGTGCCGTCCGCGGCGGACTTCAGGCTCGGGCCGCCCAAGTATGTGACAGGCTTGTTGCAGTAATATGACCGCACGGCCCGCCAGCACCGGCTGCGCGCGGCATGCAAGGCGACTTGATCACGGATGATAGAATGCGCGCGGCGTTCCGACGGGCGAAGGCACAGGCAAATCAGGGGGCAGCAGGATGGGCTACGAGCTGGTTGCGGCGGTGGATCTCGGGTCCAACAGTTTTCGCCTCCAGGTCGGGCGCGTTGTGGACGACCAGATCTATCCCCTCGACTCGCTCAAGGAGCCGGTGCGCCTGGGCGCCGGACTGACGCAGCAGAAAACCCTCGACGGTGCCTCGCAGATCCGTGCGCTCGAAGCCCTGCGCCGGTTTGGCGAACGTCTGCGCGGCTTCGAGTCCGGGGCGGTGCGTGCCGTGGCCACCAACGCCCTGCGCGTGGCCAAGAACGGCCCCCAGTTCCTGGTGCAGGCGGAAGCCGCGCTCGGTTTTCCCATCGAGGTAGTGGCCGGCCGCGAGGAGGCGCGCCTCATCTACGTCGGCGTTGCCCACAGCCTGCCCGATCCAGGCAAGCAGCAACTCGTGGTGGACATCGGCGGTGGCTCCACCGAGTTCATCATCGGCAAGCGCTTCGAGCCGATCGTGCTGGAATCGCTGTACATGGGTTGCGTCAGTTATACCCTGAAGTTCTTCCCGCGCGGGCGCATCGACAAGCCCGGGCTCAAGGAGGCAGAGCTTGCCGCACGCCGCGAACTGCAGGCCATCGTCCGTCCGTTCCGGGAAGTCTCCTGGGAGCGCGCCGTGGGCTCCAGCGGCACGGCCAAGGCGCTTGCCGACATCATCGAGCTGAGCGGCTGGAGCGATCAGGGCATCAGTCGCGGCGGCCTGGAGCAGTTGAAGGCCCACCTGCTGCGTGTCGGCGACATCAACAAGGTGCAACTGCCAGGCCTGCGTCCCGACCGCGTTCCGGTGCTGCCAGGCGGGCTGGCGATCATGTCGGCGGTGTTCAAGGAATTCTGCCTGGAGCACCTGATGTTTTCCGAAGGCGCGCTGCGCCTCGGGGTGCTCTACGACCTGCTTGGTCGCTATCACGACAAGGACCTGCGCGATGCTACGGTGCAGCAATTCATGCGCCGCTATCAGGTGGAGCTGGGTCAGGCACAGCGCGTGGCCGATACGGCGCTGTTCTTTCTCGGCCAGGTGCGCCGCGGCGAGGGCGACGAGGAGGACGATGCCGTACGCTTCCTGCGCTGGGCCGCCCAGCTCCATGAGATCGGCATTTCGGTGGCACACAGCAGCTACCACAAACACAGCACCTACATTCTGGCCAACGCCGACATGCCGGGGTTTTCGAAGATGGATCAGGGCCGGCTGGCGCGCCTGGTGCTCGCCCATCGCGGCAAGCTGGAACGGGTTCAGGCGATGGACCCGGACAATCCCGACTGGTTGCTCATCTGCTGCCTGCGGCTGGCGGCACTGATCCATCGCGCTCGCGACAACGCGCCGCTGCCACCCCTTGCGCTCCAGGCCGGAGCCAAGGGCTTTCAGCTTGTCGCCGACGCCCAGTGGCTGGAACAGTCGCCGCTCACGGCCGCGGCGCTGGAGGAGGAGGGCCGGCAGTGGTCGCAGGTGGGCAAGGAGTTCCGGGTCAAGGCGCGCCGGGAAAAGGATCGGGCGGCGCTTTGAAGCAGCGCGTCCGACTGTCCGACTTGCCTCGGCCATGACATCCGCCTCCCTGTCGCTCGAAGCCGGCACCGAGGGCCGGCGCCGTGCCCGGCTCGGCGGCGACTGGACGCTGGTTTCTCTCACGCCGCACCTGGCGCAGATCCAGGCGCAGCTCGCCGGCCATGGGCGCGACCCGGCACTGGAGTGGGATCTGACGGGGGTCGGCGCCCTGGACAGCGTCGGCGCCATGCTCCTCTGGCACGCTTGGGGACGGCGATTGCCGGCGCAATTCGCGGCCAGCGAAACGCAGCGGGGCGTGTTGGCGCGCATCAGCGCGGCCCTGGCGGAGCCGGAGGGAAAACCGCCGGCCGTCAAGGCTTCCGACCTGCTCGCGCGTGCCGGCTGGTTCGGCATCAAGGTCGTCGATCATGCCGTGACCATCGTCGCCCTGATCGGCCAGTTGCTGCTCGATGGGCTCCATTGCCTGCGTCATCCCGCCGACATGCCGTGGCGGGAAACCTCCGCCAACCTGTTCAAGGCGGGTGCGCGGGCGATGCCCGTGGCGGCGCTGGTGGGCTTTCTCATCGGGGTGACGTTGAGCTATCTGTCCGCCTTGCAGCTAAGCACGCTTGGCGCCGAGAACTTCATCGTCAACATCCTCGGCCTGGGCATCGTGCGCGAACTGGGGCCCGTGCTGGTGGCGGTACTGGTCGCCGGGCGCTCCGGCTCCGCCATGACCGCCCAGCTCGGCGTCATGCGCGTCACCGAGGAGATCGACGCCTTGGCCACCATGGGCGTGTCGCGCACGGTGCGCCTGGTGCTGCCGAAGGTGACGGCACTGGCGATCGCCATGCCGCTGCTGGTGCTGTGGACCGATGTCACGGCACTCACCGGCGGCATGATCGCCGCACAGATCCAGCTCGATATCAGCTACGGTTACTTCATCGAGGAACTGCCCAAGGCCGTGCCGGTGGCCAACCTGTGGATCGGCTTGGCCAAGGGCGCGGTGTTCGGCTTTCTCATCGCCCTGGTCGCGTGCCACTTCGGCCTGCGCGTACGGCCGAACACCGAGAGCTTGTCCGCGAATACCACGCGGTCGGTGGTCACGGCGATCACGGTAGTCATTCTGGTGGACGCCGTGTTCGCCATTGCCACCCGCTCGATCGGGCTGCCGGTATGAACGTCGAAAATGCTGCTCACCACAAAGGACACCAAGAACACCGAGGGCGTTCGAGTGTTCGCAGCGCAGGTGCCGTGCGCCGATCCTGTGAAAGCGTGATCCCCGATAGCCGCCGCGTCTTGGTGTCCTTGGTGTGCTTGGTGGGGCAATCAAGGCGTTCATCATGAGCGAGCCCGTCATCACGGCCCGAAACGTGTCGACGCGTTTCGCCGACCTGTGGGTGCACCGGCACCTGGATCTCACCGTCGAGCGCGGCGACGTGCTCGCGCTCGTGGGCGGTTCGGGTAGCGGCAAGACGACGCTGCTGCGCCAGCTTAACGGCTTGCTGCGGCCCACCGATGGAGAGGTGCGGCTGTTCGGGGAACTGCTCTTCAGCGACGATCCGCTGCGCGACCGGGCGCTGCGTCGCCGCTTCGGTATGCTCTTTCAGTATGGCGCGCTGTTCTCGGCGCTGAACGTGTTCCAGAACGTGGCCTTTCCGCTGCGGGAATTGCGGCTGTTCGACCGCGATCTGGTGCACGACCTGGTCATGCTCAAGCTTGCGCAGGTGGAGCTGGAACCGCGCCATGCCTGGCTGATGCCGGCCGAGCTTTCCGGCGGCATGATGAAGCGCGTCGGCCTGGCTCGAGCCTTGGCGCTCGAACCGGAGCTGCTGCTGCTGGACGAGCCGACGGCCGGTCTCGATCCCGATCGTTCGGCCGCCTTCGTGCGACTGATCCGCACGCTGCGCCAGCAATTGGGGCTCACTGTGGTGCTCGTCACCCACGACGTGGAGACGCTGGTGGCGCTGGCCACCCGCGTTGCGGTGCTGGCCGAACAGCGTATACTCGCCCTCGGTACGTTAGAAGAAGTCATGTCCGTGCAGCATCCCTTCGTCCAGAATTTCTTCGGCAGCGAGCTGATGAATCGGGCATTGCGGGCGGCGGTGCACAACGCGCAGCGGTGATAGCCTGACCATGGAGAGCCGTGCCCACGCCATCGCCGCCGGGCTGTTCACCGTGCTGCTCGGCGTCGGCGTGCTCGTCGCCGTGTGGTGGCTTTCGGGCAAGCACGAGGCGCGGCAGGATCTGGTGCTGGTGAGCACGCGCAGCGTCACCGGGCTGAACGTCCAGGCTCAGGTGCGCTACCGTGGCATGCGCGCCGGCAAGGTGCAGTCGATCGAACTCAATCCCGATAATCCTCGCGAAATCCTGGTGCGGGTCAGCATTCCGGAGAACATTCCCATCACCTCGTCCACCGTGGCTCGGCTCGGCCAGCAGGGGCTGACCGGCATCGCCACCGTGCAGCTCGATGACGACGGCAGCGGCGAGCCGGTCAAGATCACCGACGGGGCGCCACCGCGCATTGCGCTTACCGCATCCCAGTTCGAAACCCTGGGCAGCGCCGCGGCGGATATTGCCGGGCAGATGCGCGGACTGGTCGGTCGCATCAACCTCGTATTGAGCGATGGCAACCTGGAGCGCCTGAGCCAGATCCTGGCAAACATGGAGAAGGCCTCCGAGGGTCTGAACGGCACTCTCAAGGACGTGCCGCCGGTGGTGGCGGAGTTGAAGCGCGTGCTCTCGGAGGTCGATCTCAAGCAGCTGCAGAACGTGCTCGCCAATCTCGATCGTGCGAGCGGCGAGGCGCAACCGCTGGTCGCGGAACTGCGCGTCCTCGTGCGCAATCTGCAGAGCGTGGCCAAGCGCGTCGAATCCCTGAGCGCCGACGCGACCACGGAAGTGGTGGGCACGACGCTGCCGCGCATGAATCAGTTGCTGGAAGATCTGTCGCTCAATTCGCGGCAATTGGCACGGGTGCTGGACGAGGTGGAGCAATCGCCCCAGGTATTGCTGTTCGGCCGCGCTGCACCGCGGCCGGGCCCGGGCGAGGCCGGATTCGCTGCCGACCGGCGTTAGGCCGCTTGACTGGAAGAACAACAATGATGCGACTCTACGTGGTTGTCCTGGGGGCGGCGCTTGCCGGCTGCGTCGGTCCGGCCGGCAAGGGTGGCGGCATTGCCTACTACGACCTTGGTCCCATTGAGCGCAACGAGGCGCGCGCGCCCGCATTCCTGCTGCGCAATGTGGACGTGCATGCGCCCTCGTGGCTGGATGCAAGCTCGCTGCAGTACCGGCTCGCCTATGCCCATGCGTCGCGCCGCCACAGCTACGCGGAGAGCCGCTGGGTGGCGCCGCCGGGCGAGCTGATCGAGCAGACACTGCGCCGGGCGATCGTGTCGAGCGAGTCGGATCAGCTCGCGGTCGGCTGCCGCCTGCGCGTGGATCTGGACGAGTTCGTGCACCTGTTCGATTCGCCCGCCGAGAGCCGCGGCGTCATCGATGTGCGCGTGTCCTTGCAGGCGCCGCGCACCGATGCGCTGATCGCGCGGCGCACCTTCAGCATCGCGCGGCAGGCCGCGACCCAGGATGCCCGCGGTGGCGTGGACGCGTTGAGCGCGGCGACCCGCGAGCTGATCGGCAACATGACTGCCTGGCTCGGCTCCCTCGACCGGGAGGGACGCGCAACCCAGGACGTCGCCGAGCGCTGCCGCGGCGCATGAAACATCGGTCAACCAGAACACGACACGGGAGGAGAAATGGCTGACAACCCCTATCAAACCGGGCTCGACAAGTGCGCCGCCAACTACGTGCCGCTGACGCCGCTCACCTTCATCGAGCGGTCGGCCCACATCTATCCGCAGCGCACCGCCGTCATCCACGGTGCCCGCCGCTACACCTGGGCGCAGACCTACGAGCGGGCGCGCCGCCTCGCTTCGGCGCTGACTCGGCGCGGCATCGGTAGCGGCGACACGGTGGCGGTGGTGCTTAACAACACGCCGGAGATGTACGAGTGCCACTTTGGCGTGCCCATGAGCGGGGCGGTGCTCAATACCATGAACACGCGTCTGGATGCCGAGAACATCGCCTTCATGCTCAACCATGGCGAGGCGAAGGTGCTGATCACCGATCGCGAATACTCGCCCACCATCAAGGGCGCGCTTTCCCAGCTCGGGCGCGAACTGCTTGTCATCGACGTGGACGATCCGGAATTCGACGGCCCGGGCGAGCGCCTGGGCTCGCTCGAATACGAGGCCTTCATCGCCGGCGGCGATCCAAAGTTTGCCTGGCGCGGGCCGGCCGACGAGTGGGACGCCATCTCCCTCAACTACACCTCCGGCACTACCGGCAACCCCAAAGGTGTGGTCTATCACCACCGCGGCGCCTATCTCAATGCCGTGAGCAACATCGTCTCCTGGGGCATGCCGCCCCATGCGGTCTATCTGTGGACCCTGCCCATGTTCCACTGCAACGGCTGGTGCTTTCCGTGGACCATGGCGGCCAATTCCGGTACCAATGTCTGCCTGCGCCGGGTGGAGGCGAAGCTGATCCTAGATGCCATCCGCGAACACCGGGTGACACACTACTGCGGCGCGCCCATCGTTCATGCCATGCTCATCAATGCTCCCGCGGCATTGCGCCAGGGCATCGACCACAAGGTTTCGGCGCTGGTGGCCGCCGCGCCACCGCCGGCGTCGGTCATCGAAGGCATGGAAAAGATCGGCTTCGACATCACCCATGTCTATGGCTTGACGGAAACCTACGGCCCGGCGTCCGTGTGCGCCAAGCACGAGGAGTGGAACGCGCTGTCCCTGGACGAGCGCACACGCATGAACGGCCGCCAGGGCGTGCGCTATCACATGCAGGAGGGGGTCACGGTGATGGATCCGGATACAATGGAACCGGTGCCCTGGGACGGCGAGACCATGGGCGAGATCATGTTCCGCGGCAACCTCACCATGAAGGGTTACCTGAAGAACCCCAAGTCCACCGAGGACTCGTTCCGCGGCGGCTGGTACCACACGGGCGACCTGGCGGTGATGCAGCGCGACGGCTACGTCAAGATCAAGGACCGCTCCAAGGACATCATCATCTCCGGCGGCGAAAACATATCCTCGGTGGAAGTGGAGGACGTGCTCTACCGTCACCCGGCGGTGATGGCGGCGGCCGTCGTGGCGGCGCCAGACCCGAAGTGGGGCGAGGTGCCCTGCGCCTTCATCGAACTGAAGGAGGAAGCGAGTGCCGGCGAGGCCGAGCTGATCGAGTTCTGCCGCGAGCGCATGGCACGATTCAAGGTGCCGAAGAGGATCGTGTTCGGGCCGCTACCCAAGACCTCCACCGGCAAGATCCAAAAGTTCGTCCTGCGCGAGAAGGCGAAATCGACCCAGGCGATCGAGTAACCCCGCATCCGTGGACGACGCCGATGAACACGGACATTCCCGGATCGGATCGGGATATCGTCGACCGGTCCGGTGTCCCCGGCGTGGTGAGCGACGGCAAGAAGTCGAGCAGCCGATTTCTCCGCGCCGATCTGTCAAGTCTGCGGCTAACCGCCTCTGCCGGGGCCACTCGTTCGCATTGGCTTACCAGAATATCCTGAGCCGCCTGAGAATCTGGTCGAACTCGAACAGATACGGTTCGGCCACATCCCTGTTCGCCGCGATGATGACTATATCGTGGGAAAAAACTGACGCGTTGTACCAGTTGAAGCTGCCGTCCAGGACGAGGTAGTCGTCGAAGACGCAGTACTTGGAGTGGATCGGTGAGTAGGGCACGGCGTGGTCGTCGACGCCGTAGCCCAGTGCTACCGGTATGCCGGCGCGCTTCAGACGCATCACTGCCGGCAGCAGCGGCCGCTTCAGTTCCTCCGCCATGGGGTGCTCCTTGCCCGGGCTGCCCTGTCGCGCGAGATGGCCGTTCAGGATGATCCGCACGTCCACGCCGCGGCGCTGTGCATGAATGAGGGCGTCCACAACGCTGTCGTGATGCTCCCCCTGCAATTCGCCGATCAGGAACAGGCACAATCTGATCGAGTGCCGCGCCCGGTGTACCTCGGAGATGATGGCGTGATGGGGGCGAAAGTACTTGCCGTTCAGCGCCGTGTGCCGACCGAAGGTGTACAGCAGGTTGAAGGGACTCATCGGGTCGATGCCGTAGCGCTGGATGACGCCGCCGCGAACGCTCTGGAAGATGTTGTCGAACAGCCGGCAGACACCCCGCGAGTGAAAGGTCATGCCCGACTCCCAGTTCGCCCACCAGCGGTCGAAGGTGATGTTGAACGAGCCGGTGATGACATCCTCCTCGCCGAAGATTATGAACTTGTTGTGCATGTCCGGAGCGACTTCGATCAGGGAGTCCTTCGGCGTGCAGAACACGCCCAGCAGCTCGACGCCGGAGTGCTTCAGGCGTACGTAGTTGTCGCTGTTGGTCAGCGCCATCTTGCGCCAGTCGACGATGCACTGCACGCGCACGCCGCAAGCGCTGGCATGTAGCAAGTGGTTGATGAAATCGCTGTCGTCGATGCAGTCGACGCAGACCTTGATCGACTGCGGCCGATCGGGCCGTGCCTGGTGCCGGCGGATCGTCGCATCGATGCGCTCGTGGATGTACGGCTTCGGGTGATAAGGGTGGTAGGGCTGTCCCTTTGTGAACTTCGGCACCAGATTGAGCGACTCGAAATGGTGGTTGTACCAGTCCACGTCCCGCTGCAACTCCGTGGCATCCAGTTCGTGGGTGCGATAGCGGTTGGGAGCCAGGCGCTCCAGGGACACGTGCCGTCGCTGCGTGTGCTGGTCGTCGAAGTTGTGGCCGTCCATGTACACGTACTCGTGCTGCGATGGAATCGAGCGGCCGTGGAGATGGCAGATAAAGGAGAAGGCAACGTGACGGATGCGCCCCTGCTTCATCGGAAACGGGTGCACGTAGAAATCCCGCGTCACGCGCTTGTGAAGGTTCCACCGGACATCGCAGGCATCCGTGTCGACGAGGAAGTGCTCGCAGGTGTCGTCGGTGCGATACACCTTGAGCACGACCTTCACATTCAGCTCTTCTCCCCAGTGCACGTCGAACCTGATGGCGCCCCAGCGGACATAGAAGAGGTCCCTGAAGTCATTGGTTCGGGGGACGCTCCGGCCGAGTTCGGCCTCGGTCGGAAATGCAAAGTCTTCGGCAAACTGCATGTCGAGCCTGTTCAGTTATGTAATCTTCATCGCGTCGGCAATGCCCGGGCGCGATCCTTCCCTTGAATGCGGTCTGTGCCGCCGTGCCGGTGGTGCAATTCACTCGTATTCTCTGCGTGCGCGCCATCAGATTCGTCAGTTCGGCTCGAATTCAACGCAATAGCCAACGTGGTCGGACACCCGGCCGTAGTGATCCCAGTTAGTGAACAGCTCCCTGGCCGCCACGGCGTGCAGGCGACCGTGGCTGTGCATGAAGATGTAGTCGATGCGGCCGTCTGCGGCGAGGTAGCGCTCGATGTGCGGCGATCGCCGGCGGAAGATCTTGTCGAACACGTCGCGGGCGGTGGCCGCCAGGTACTGGTCCTCGAACTCGCGGGTGTGCACGACCGCCTGGTACGCGTCCGACCCGGCCTTGATGTTGAAGTCCCCGCACAGCAATGTGGCGGCGAGTTCGTGGCCATGCTTGTGGTTGGCCCAGGCGCGCAGGCGTTCGAACTGTTCGTGGAAGCCGCCACTGGGCCAGCTCAGATGGGCGCTGAAAACGTTTACCACGCCCATGTACGGCACGTCGATCTGAACCATCACCACCTTGCGGGAATTGATGCTGTATACATCGTGGCTGGGGGAGACGTAACCGGCGTCCGTCGCGCGGAAATCGTACTTGCTCAGAATTGCCACGCCTTCGCGGAAACGGTCGAAGCCGAGATGCGACCAGTCCGTGTGCAGATGGTAGTGGCGGTGCAAGCGGTCGCGAATGATGCGGGCTGCGTTCGAGTTCCAGTCGCCCTTGCCCTCGCCCCAGTTCTCGCCTACCTCCTGCAGGCAGACGATGTCGATGTCCTGCTCGTCGATGGCACGGGCGATGTGGCTGAACTTCGCGTCCTGGTTGTCCTCCTGGTAGCAATGCAGGTTCAGGGTCAGCACCTTCAGCCGACTGCGGCGGGCGACATAGTTCTGACCGAAGTTGTTGTCCCAGATCGTGCGGCGCGGCGTTTCGCAGGCGATGGCGTACTGGACGCGAAATGCATCGTCCACGTTGATCTGGCTGATCCAGATGCTCGTGTCGTAGCGGTTGGGGTTGCGGGCGCTGCTGCGACGCGTCTTGTCCCAGTGCATGCGCCGGAAAAAGCAGGGCGTCACCTGGGTCGTACGCCAGTTGTCCGTGGTCCAGTGCAGATAAACGCGCTTGGGCTGCAGGGAGTGGCGCACGGCGACCGTGATCGGATAGTGGCGCTGGCCCGGCAGCAGGACGGGATTGAAATCGGCATTGAGCAGGCGCGCGTTCTCGTCCAGCAGAACGCCGGAGTCGGCGTTCGAGAAGTAGTTGCGGGAGTGGTTGTTGTCCCAGTACTCCTTGCCCTGAACGCGATAGTGCAGTGCGAACTCGACATCGCCTGGCAGCGATGCGTCCTCCGATGGATGGAATGTTGCCTGCGCGCGCCAGACCTCGCGGTTCGTGCCGCCAGAACGCTGGTACTCAGCGCGCATTGTGTGCCAGACCTTGTCCTCGCCTGCCCAGTGTACTTCCACCAGCTTGTCGTAGGCCATGCTGTCGACGAGCATGACGAACGACAGCTCCTGCTGCAGCCGTTGCCGGTGGCGGGATATGGTGTTACTTGCGTGCAGCAGCTCAATGGCTTCCATGGGGTCGGGGATCGCTCGCCGGTTGCCGTCATGGCGGACAGTAGCGGCGCTCGTGCGCATGGTCAAGTGCTGCCCGGAATATCGCAGATGGGTGGGCGCGGCTCCCTTCGGACGCTACGTCGAGAAAGTAGCAACGGTGTCGCGATGCGAAGGCCGGTGAACCGGCCAAGAATGCGCCTCCCCGCGGCGACGAGTGAGGCGCGTCGCGACCTGGGCCTGCTACTTGCGCAGCTTCCAGTAACGGCCCTGGGAAGCGTCTACAGCTTCGAGGTTGAAACGGTGGTCGGCACGCTGTCCGGTCTGCAGCATGCCGAAGATGTCCTCCATGATGCGGCGGTCCTCGGCGAAGTAGGAATGACCCATGAATCCGCCCGTGACTTCGCTCGCGTCGATGGTCTCCACGCCGTCTACCACGACCAGCGCCTCGCCCGACTCACCGCTGCGCGCGTAACCGTTAAAGACCTTGGAGGCGCGCATCGCCCGATCGTTGGAGGAGGCGTAGAGCGTCATGTGCATGCCGGTGCGGGCAAGTCGTGGCGCGAGATCCATGCGGAATACCTCCGCGTCGATATCCGGGGCAATCATGACCAGTTCCCGAAAGCGATGAACGTCCCCCGGCCGCTCCGCGGCGAGCCGGACCATGCCGCGGCCGATGATGCGGTTGCCCATGCTGTGGCCGATCAGATAGATGTTTTCGACCGCGACGTTTTCCAGCAGGGCGCCCATCAAGTCGACGAAGTGCGCCTGCGCCCATTCGGCGTTGGTGGCGTCGGTAGCATAGCCGGTCAGGCTGCCCTGCGAGGGCCAGCTGAACAGCACGACGGGTCCGGCGAACTTCAGGTCATGGGCGAACTGTCCGACCAGTTTGGCTGCGCCGGGGAAGGTCTCGTTGTAACCGTGGACGAAAATCATCAGCTTGCTGCCGCGCGAATTCTCCACCGCGCGCGTCAGACGGCCGGCGAAATCGTCCCGCGCCATGGCGGTGACATCGCGGACCTTGATGTGCTTGTGCTCGCTGGGCGACCACTCGAACTTGAGTAGGGAGGGTTCTTCGTGACGGCCCATGAGATGCCCAGGGGGTATGCTGACATTGACCATGCCATAGGTGACGGTGCCACGCTCGGATCCATACGAGTTACCGCTGCGGTCGGCAGGGGCCCTGTTGGTGACATAGAACACCTCGATCTGGCGCGGCGTCGGCTCTGATTTGGCGGCCGGCTGACGCGAGCCCCCGGCCGAGCCGCAGCCACCGGTTACGACGAGCGTGACGAGAATCGAAACGAGTGCGAAGACGCGATGAAAATTCCACATGGCTGAGTTCCTGAAATAACGAATTCGGGGCGACGGCAGACACCTTTCCGACGCGTGTCAAACGCGTGTACGGGAACTGACGCCCGGGTGCCAAGGCGCTACGTGGCTGAACACCGATACAGGCGCGTGGCTATCTGCCGCGCCATGGGATCGCTACGAGGTTGATCCGCTGAACGTGCTACCGCTAACCTTGCGCACCGCTTGTTGGAGGCGGCTCATTGACGTCGTGAACGCGCATTGGTTCACCACCGTGAGACAGGCGCATTGTCGCGAAAATCCTGCGATCGGGCAAGTGCTGGCGTAGAAGCTCGACGAGAGTCAGGCCGGCGTCTATCGGCTGCTTACCTGGGCTGAAGGCTACGGCGAGGAGCGCGTCCAGGGCATGACCAGCGAGGTGCCCGGCTGTATCGACGGCGCGATCGTGGAGCTGGAGACGATGATGGGAGCGGACCGGGGTTCCACCGATGCCAAGGTGTGCGATGAAGTGCTTCCGCCGGCCACAAAATTCCGCGAGGAGTTGTCCCAGGCGATCGGCATGGCGGATGTGGACATCGCCACCGGCTGGGGCATGATGCAGGCCGCAGGCAAGACCTTCCGAGACCTCAACGAGAAGCCCAGGAGTTTCGAATTGCGTCACATCGACGATGTCGCCAAGGGCTACGAGTCGGCGAACGGAAGTTACGTGCGCAGCCTGACTACGTCGACCATTCTGCTGGCGCTGAATGCGGCTATCGAAGCGGCTCGGGCGGGTGAGCAGGGACGCGGCTTTGCCGTCGTTGCCGACGAAGTGCGCAAGCTCGCCGAACGCACCGCTCACTCCACTGAGGAAATTCAGCAGGTCGTGAGTAGCATTCAGACAGGCGCAGACACGGCCGTGGCCGGCATGCAGAAGGCGGTTTCCGCAGTCGATTCGCTGGCGGCCGGCGCCAGCGAATCGACACGCGAGATCACCACGCGCGCAGAAGCCATGGCCGAAGAGGTCACTGCGATCAGCGCAGCACTCAAGGAACAAAGCGCCGCAAGTAACGAGATCGCGTCGCGGGTCGAGCGCATCGTCCACATGTCCGAGGAGAACAGCAGTTCCGCCCAGTCCTCCGCGAGCTCGGCAAAGCACTTGCAGGAGTTGGCGCAGGCGATGCACGGACAGATCTCGCGCTTCCGCCTCTGAGCGCTGTCGGCCCGCAGCACCGACCGGGCGGGCCGGCCTTCTGTATCTCAATGTCATTGCTCACGCCAGACGGCGCGGATCCCGTCGTCGAGTTCGCGCCGCGGGATGGGGCACGTTGGGCGGCGCCGTCGGCCCATTCCGGCAGTTATCCGCCAAGCCTGGCACGGGTCGGCCCAGGTTATCCCGCTTCACGCGTTGTGCCCCCTTTTCTTCCCTGGTGATAAACTTCCCCTGCGTGGTTACCGCGGGGCGGGATGTTATGACATCGTGCAGCGCCGCAGTGCAGCACGGGAGCGCTCGGTCGGAAAAACCCGGTGCAAAGGGAGCACGTGCGATGTCTGGGCGCGGCGTGGCGGAACTGTTCCGCGCGGACACGCATCGGTCACGACTGGGGTTCGGCGCCTGCGGATGCGGCGCATGAGAATGCGAACTGCTTGCGCCAACGCATCCATGCGACCCGCAGGTCGGGCACCAAGTCGATACCTGGGCCCATGCCTTCAAAACAAGAATGCGGACATGCGCGGATTGAGCGTATCGCTTGCGCCACCACAACGTCGTTTGCTCGCACCCGCCGGAACATGTTCGGCATGGCGATGCCTCATTGATTGAATTCCCGAGACTTGTCTGACCATCCATGCAGCCCAATCCGAAGACGATCGGCAAGTACCAGATAGTCGCGACCCTGGGGAAGGGGTCGATGGGCGTGGTCTACAAGGGGCTCGACCCCATGATCGGTCGGTTCGTGGCCATCAAGACCATTCATCCCGAGGTGGACGGTTTCGAAGAACAGGAGATCAAGCAGCGGTTTCGCCGCGAGGCACAGGCGGCGGGGCGCATGAACCACGCCAATATCGTAAGCGTCTATGAGTACGGTGAGGACGAAAGCGGAGCGTTTATCGCCATGGAGTTCGTCGAAGGCAAGACTCTGGCGCAAGCGCTTGCCGAGGGACGGCGATTCGATCTCGAAACGACCGTGAATATCATGCTCGGTCTGCTGTCGGCGCTCGACTACTCGCACAAGGTGGGCGTGGTTCACCGCGACATCAAGCCGGCGAACATCATGTTGACCGGGGAGGGCGAGGTCAAGGTGGCCGATTTCGGCATTGCCGGGCTCGAATCGTCCACTCTGACGCGGACCGGGATCATGATGGGCACGCCGAGCTACATGGCGCCGGAACAACTGCTGGGACATAAGGTGGACGGGCGTGCCGACATCTTTTCCGCCGGCAGCGTGTTCTATCAGCTCCTGACCGGAGAACGGCCGTTCCAGGGGGCGCTTGCCTCGGTCATGCACCAGGTGACCGCGGTCAACCCGGAATCCCCGTCTATGCGTAACTCGGAGGTCCCGCCGGGCTTCGACGCCGTCGCCGCCAAAGCCATGGCCAAGCGCCCCGACGATCGTTATCAAAACGCGGCGGCGTTTCGCGATGCGATCAAGGCAGTCTTCTACAACGTTGCCGAAACGCGCCGGCTGCCCGCCAGCACGGACACGGCAGTGGCAGCAGCCTCGGCCGATGAAACTGTCATGTATGTCGCCGAGACGCCGGCTCAGGCCCCCGCCCAGGCGCCGGCGCCAGCACCCCTGCCGGAGCCGGGCGAGGCCACGGTCACGGTATTCCATGCGCAACACGATGACCGGCCGGAAGAGGCGGCTGTCGCACGTCGCTGGCCGCTGATCGGCGGGGCCGTTGGCGGGCTGCTCGCGATCGTGGCGGCGGTGCTGCTGGCCATCAAGAAGGAGGGGCCTAAACCGGCGCCGGTACGGCCGGAGTCGAAGGTCGAGGTGGAGCCGGCGCGTACCCCGCCCGTCGCCACGGTGGTGCCGCCGCCCCGCGAGGCCGTCCCGGAAGCAAATAAGCCAGTGCCGTTGCGCAAGGAAGAGGGCGTCGCAAGTCGGAAGCCCGGCGAAACGTTGAAGGATTGCGCCGCATGTCCGGAGTTGATCGTCATCGCTCCGGGACAATTCACGAATGGCGGGGTCGATGCCGAACGCGGCGGGAAAGCCGCGGACGCAAGCCGGCAACTCGTCAGCATCGACTATTACTATGCCATGGGGCGATATGAGGTGACGCGATCCCAGTTCGCCGCCTTCGTCGCGGAGACGGGACACCAGGCCAAGGGCTGTTGGACCTACGACGGTCAGTGGACCTATCGCGAAGATCTGGATTGGCGCTCACCGGGCTATGAACAACAGGACCAGCATCCGGTGACCTGCGTGTCATGGCTGGACGCCCAGGCGTACACAAGCTGGCTGGGTAAGAAGACCGGCCAGACGTATCGTCTGCCGAGCTCGACGGAATGGCAGAACGCGAGCGGCGCGGAGCCCGAGAGAGCGGCCCGCATGGCCGACAAACGGGAGATCTGCAAGTGGGCGAATGTGGCGGATCTGTCGGCCGAGCAACACTACGCCGGGTGGAGCGTGCATGAATGCCGGGACGGTTTCATCCATACCGCGCCGGTGGGCCGGTTCCAGCCCAACAGCCGCGGTGTGCACGACATGCTCGGCAACCTCTTCGAGTGGGTGGAGGACTGCTGGGCCGAGAGCCTGCGCGGTGCGCCCGCGGACGGAGCGCCCATGCTGCAAGGCGACTGCAAGCAACGAGTGCTCCATGGCGGCTCGTGGTTTACGATTCCGAAGTATGTCGAACCCGGGTTCCGCAATCATTTTCAGGCGTCCTATCGCGCAAGCAGTCTAGGATTCCGGGTCGTTCGAAACGTGAAAGGGTGACGTGCCGCGCCCACGTCAGATATGCGAGTGGGGCGAGCACCTTAGGCGAGGAGAGGGAAATGAATCAGCGACGGGCAGTTGTTCTGATCGTGCTCACTGGTCTGGCCCTGGGCGGGTGTGCTCAGAAGGCTCCCAAGATCTCGCACGTGCACGTCGGCCACGCCGTGACCGGCTGGCACGATACCCCTGGCCAGAAGGGGCTGTTCGTTACGGCCGAGGAGAAGGGGCAGAGCGCCATGCAACACGCGCGCGACGCCGCGCAGCCCGGCAAGCGCATGGACCAAGTGCAAGCAAGCATCAGACGCGTGATGGTCGACGTCGACGCCAGTGTCGCGCCCGAGCGGGGCGGCGAGCGTTACGGGCTGCGGCAGGCGCTTCTGGGTGCGATCGATCACATGGTCTTTGCCTCGGAGGTCGACGACGCGAGCAAGAACATCACGACCTCGGTTTCGGGATTTGTCGCCAACGCGGCCCCGGTTCTGGCGCGCTGTGATTCCATAGTCGCCTTTGGCAAGGAGGCGGTTGCGTCCACCAATCCGGAAGAAGTAAAAGTGCTCGCCGCCGAGATCGTGCGCATGACGCAGGCGAACGTCGAAGGCGTCGACACCGATGGCGACGGTGTGATCGGATCCAAGCGCGATGAGTACGGCCTGAAGCAACTGCGTCGTGATCTCGTCGCCATGACGGAGCGGGAGGATCCGCCGTACACGACCGTGTCGACCTGGTATCTGTTCAATCTGATCCGGCTGCCGAGCGGCATCTGGGCATTTCGCGAGCGCACGGACACCTCCGGCGGACACCATGGTCGCGGCTCGTCCTATTGAGTCCGGGTTCGGCGGCGCGCTCCGGCGCTCCGGCCTGAGCGGATTGGGCGCTGGAGGCGGTGTCGGAATGATCCATGCGTCATCGGCAGGCATTCGGTCCGGACTGTCCGGGGCCCGAGCGTGGGTCGGCGTTGCTGCGCGCATCGGCCTGTTGGCTGCGACGGCAGCCACAGCGGCCTGGTCGGCGGCTGCGGCGGAACCGGCCAAAGCCGATCGCGAGGCCTGTCACTCCGGGTCGGCGGAAGCTGCCGTCGCCGCCTGCCGGCGCGTTCTGGAACAGCGGCCGGCCGATGTCGATGCCCGGCTGGCGATGGGCGACGCGCTGACCCAACTCAATCGCTATCAGGATGCGGTCAATCTGCTGCGGCAGGGTCTGGATGTCTCGCCGGGGGACAGCCGGATCCAAAGGAAACTGCGTCTTGTCGAAAGCTACCTGCAAGAACAGAAGTTGATCGATGAGCGCAGCCGGCAGCCATCCCAGGGCCAAGCCACCAAGCCGGAGGTGACCCTGCAACTGGAGCGGGTGCGATGCACCAGCCTATCCGGGGAAGCGGCGCTGAAGGCTTGCGAGAAGGCCTTGCAGTTGGCGCCCGAAGATGCTGCGCTGCACCGCGCCAGGGGCGACGCTCTGCTGGCGATGGACCTTGCGGGGCGGGCCGTTGTCGCCTACCGCGAGGCGCTGAAGATCGAGCCGTCCAATCCGGCTGCGACGCAAGCGCTCGAGCGCGCCCAGTCGCGGCAGAAGCGGCAGCTGACCGATTGCCAGAGTGGTTCGGGCGAGTCGGCGCTCAGGGCCTGCGACCGGGCGCGAATCGCAGGCGCGCCGGAGGAGGCGACGATTCAGGTCCGCCGCGGAGAGATTCTGCAGGAGATGGGGAAATCGGCGGAGGCGGAACAGGCGTTCGAATCGGCGCTCAAACTCGATCCGGCGAACGCCCAGGCCGCGGCGAAGCTGGCGGCCCTGCGCAAGCCCAAGGAACCGGTGGCGGCGGTCGCCGCAGCCCCAGACGTCAAGCAGGAAGCCACGGTCCGGACACCCGTCGCTACGCCACAGGCCAGCCCGCAGGCGCCTCGGCAGTCAGCCGCCGCGGCGACGTCGGTAGCCGGCGCCCAGCCAGCGCGTGCCCAGCCGAAGACGGATACGCCTCGTCGTTACAGCAACTTGCCGACGGTCGCCGGCGTTACGCATTAGCAGGCTGCCGAAAAGCCGCCGCGGAGCCCGTCGGAGGCGTTCGCCAAAACCGAAGCGGGCGTGATTCGGGCATCGCGCCGCCGTGTGCAGACGCGGTGCCCGACGACACGATCTGTGTGCACAAAAAAAGTGGAGGCCGCGAGGGCCTCCACCGAGCTCTTCTATGATCGGAGGCGATCAGGAGAAGTTGATGTTGTTGCTGGCGCTCTGCACCGGGGTGACGAAGGAGCTGATGCCGCTGGCGAAGGCGACGTTGTTGCCGTTGTTGTTGACCACGTTCTGCACCTGGCCGAT
>JRYG01000647.1_pt1 | contig 55798 bp, 52 predicted proteins | sample 235341 | NCBI WGS metagenome assembly JRYG01 (sample SAMN03074218, study PRJNA261478) | activated sludge metagenome | biome: Wastewater Treatment Plant; feature: Wastewater; material: Activated sludge; isolation source: activated biomass of a wastewater treatment plant treating hydrocarbon... ...
GCAAGGAGGAGACAGCATGGGCCCACTGAACGGGGTACGGGTGGTGGAGTTCGCCGCCCTAGGCCCCGCCCCCATGGGGGCGATGATCCTGGCCGATCTGGGGGCGGAGGTGCTGCGCATCGAGCGCAAGCTGCCCCCCGGCGCCAAGCCGGCGGCCGAGTTGTTCGACCCCGCCATCGACATTCTCAACCGCAGTCGCCGGGTCCTGCAGCTGGACCTGAAAAAGCCGGAGGCGGTGGAAGCCACCCTGGGCCTGCTGGAACAGGCGGATATCCTGATCGAGGGCTTCCGCCCGGGGGTGATGGAGCGCCTGGGCCTGGGGCCGGAACCGTGCCTCGCCCGCAACCCGCGGCTCGTCTATGGCCGCATGACCGGCTGGGGCCAGAGCGGCACGCTGGCCCACGCCGCCGGGCACGACATCAACTACCTCAGCCTCTCCGGTGCCCTGCACGCCATTGGCGAACCCGGGGGCAAGCCGGTGGTGCCCCTCAATCTGGTGGCGGACTGCGGCGGCGGCGCCATGCTGCTCGCGGTGGGCGTACTGGCGGCCCTCACCCATGCCCGCGCCACCGGGCAGGGCCAGGTGGTGGATGCGGCCATGACCGACGGCTCCGCCCTGCTCATGACCATGATGTACACCCTGAAGGCCATGGGCCAATGGACGCAGCAGCGGGGCAGCAACCTGCTCGACGGTGGCGCGCACTTCTACGACACCTACCGCTGCGCCGACGGGAAATGGCTTTCGGTGGGCGCCATCGAGCCCCAGTTCTACGCCCTGTTGCGGCACAAGGCCGGCATCGACGATCCGGACTTCGACCACCAGTGGGATCGCAGCCGCTGGCCGGCATTGCGCCAGAAGCTTGCCGCCATCTTCTCCCGCCGCAGCCGGGACGCCTGGTGTGCGCTCTTCGAAGGTACCGACGCCTGCGTGGCGCCGGTGCTGGACATGGACGAGGCCCCCGCCCACCCCCACAACCGGGCTCGAGAGACCTTCGTCCAGGTGGGCGGCGTCACCCAGCCGGCCCCCGCGCCCCGCTTCAGCCGCACGCCGCCCGCCACCCCCACGGCCCCGGTGGTGGAGCCGGACAGCGCCGCCACGCTTGCCGCCTGGGGCTACAGCCCCGAGGCGGTGCAAGCGCTGCTGGCAGCCGGAGCCATCTGAACCGTCGCAGCATCACCCCGGGTGGGCGGGGGGCTTGCGATCACCGATCAGGAACCACACAAAGCTCGCCGTCTCCAGCGCCAGGAGCACGGCGAAGGCCCCCTGGTAGGCGTCCCGCGGGCTCCACTGCTGGGCGGTGAGCGCGTCCACCAGCCCGCCGAATCCCCACTGGATGCCAAAGGCACCGACGAAGGCGAGCAGGTTGAGGGCGGTGGACACGCGGCCGGAGAGCTGCGGCGCAAAATGCGCGGCGAGCAGCGAATAGGCCAGGTTGGTGGTGCTGGCGCCCAGCCCCAGCCCCAGCCAGACGAGCCGTGTCGGGCCGGCATCAAGCACCGCCGCCAGCGTGGACGCCAGCGTCAGCACCGAGCCGGCGGTGAGCAGATGCACGGGCTTGATGCCCCGGGCTGCCAGGCGGGTGGCAAAGCTGGCCACGAACAGATAGCCCGCCAGGGTGGCGGCGCCCATCACGAACAGATGGTCCGCCGCCTGGGCGCGGGTGTAGCCGTTGAAGTTGATCAGCCAGGGCACCGCCCACAGGCCCTGCAGGGCCATGTTGCCGCCGGTGATCAAGCCCATCTGCAGGCCGTAGCGCCAGAAAGGCCGGGTCCGGAAGATGCCGCCCAGCGCGCGCATCTGCTCCCGCAGCGGCGCGCTCTGCGCCTCGCCCGGTTTGTCGGGCACCGTCCACACCGCCACGATCACCACGGCCGTGAGCACGGCGCTGGCCACGAACACGCCCCGCCAGCCCACCAGCGGCAGGGCGGCTTCCAGGGGCAGGCTGGCGGAGAGGGCGCCAAGGCCGCCGGCGGTCATGATCGAGCCGGTCATCGAGGCCTGGCGCTGGGGCGGAAACCACTGGAACAGGCTCTTCAGTGCCGCCATCAGGCAGGCCGAAACCCCCAGCCCGATCAGCGCTCGCCCCAACGCCAGGGCGCCCAGGCTGTGACCGAAGGCAAAGATCAGGCAGCCGGCGCCGGCAAAGAGCAGCAGCACCGTTTCCACCCGCCGGGCGCCAAAGCGGTCCAGCCCGATGCCAATGGGCAGCTGCGCCAGGGCGAAGGCGAAAAAATAGGCGCTGGTGAGCAGCCCCAGATCGGCGGCGGAAATGCCCAGCTCCCGGGTCAGTTCGGGGGCGATCACCGCGTTGACCGTGCGCAGCAGGTAGGAGAGGTAGTAGCCCACGGCAAAGGGCGCGAACACCCGCAGCCACAGGTTGATCGGGCGTGCCGTCACCGCGCTCACAGGGGCAGCTCCGGGTTGCGGTCCAGCCACGCCAGCCGCTCGGCCAGGCGCTGGCGCCAGCCGGCGGCCAGCCCCGGGGTGGCCACCAGGGCCGCCAGTGCCGCCCGGGGCGGGCGGTGGGCTTCCTGGATGCGCCAGGCGTCCGCCAGGGCGATGGGCGCGGCCACCCGTTCCAGCAGCTCGAACGTGTCGCCGGGCGCCACGGTGCCCCCCGCCAGCACCCGGTAGTACCAGCCGGTGATGCCGGCCTCGGCGATGAAGCGGGAGGCCTGCTTTTCCCCCAGCCGGTGGTTGATCTTCCAGCAGGGGTTGCGCGGGCGACTCACCTGCAGCCGGGCGGGGCCCAGGCCGAAGACGTCACCCAGGCAGACGTTGGTTTCCGTCCAGCCCAGGCCGGAGAGGTTTTCCCCCAGGCAGCCGGGGGCCAGGCAGCCCGCCGCGGCGGGGAAACGGGCCGCGAGGGTGGCGTAATGCTCGGCGGGGTAATGGTGCACCGCCTGGTCCGGGCCGCCGTGTACCCGGCGGTCCGCCACCTGGTCGCCCGCCAGGCCTTCCGGGCCGAGGGCCACGGCCCCGGTCACGGGGGCCTTGAACATGCCGGTGCGTTGTCCTTCCGGCGGCAGGGGCTGGAGCTGCCCCACGAATATCTGCGTGATGCGGTTCATCCGGTTTGGCGTGTGGATCGCAAACCGTTATTAGACCGTCCGGGGCGCGTTCACGCCATGCGTTGTTGCCCCAATGCGGGGCGCGGCTTCAGGTGCGCACCCGGGCCATCACCGCCTCGATCACCTCGCCCAGCTCGAACAGCCGGTCCTTGGAGCAATAACCCCAGGCGCCCAGTTGCACCAGCGCCTGCGCCTTGGCTTCGCCAATGGTGCCGGAGACCAGCACCAGGGGTAGTCCCGGGTACTGCCGGAGAAAGAACTTGAGGGTGTCGGTGAAGTACATGCCGGGCACCGAGTAGTCGGAGAGGACCAGATCCCAGGCCCGCTCCGCCAGGGCGGCGTGCAGGGCTTCGGCGCCGTCTACCCGCTGACAGTGCGCGGCCAGGGTCAGCTTGCGCAACTGGCGCTCCAGCAGTTTGAAGTCGGAGGCGTTGTCTTCGATGCACAGGATGTCGAGCGGCATGTGCTTACCCCCGGGGTGGCGGTTCGTTGGTCAGGGCCCAGAAGACCCCGATGCGGATGACGGTCTGGGCGAACTGGGCGAAGTCCACGGGCTTGCGCACGAAGGCGTTGGCACCGTTCTCGTAGCTTTTGAGCCGGTCCCGCTCCTCGTCCGAGGAGGTGAGGATCACCACCGGCAGGAGCCGCGTGCGGGGATGGGCGCGGATGCGCTCCAGCACTTCCAGCCCCGAGACCCGGGGCAGGCTCAGGTCGAGGATGACGACCACCGGCGGCTCCGGGGGCGACTGGCCGGCGCAGGCGCCCTCGCCGAACAGGTGGTCCAGCGCCTGCTGGCCGTCCCGCAGCACCAGGATGGGATTGACCACGCCTGCCTTGCGCAGGGCGCGCAGGGTCAGCTTTTCGTCCTGGTCATTGTCTTCGACCAGCAGCAGAGTGTTATTCATCTTCGCCTCCCACGGGGGTGTTGGCCGGGTTCTCGATGGTGAAGCAGAAGTGCGCGCCCCGCCCCGGGGCGCCATGCGCCTTGATGTGACCGCCGTGGCGGCGAATGATTCGCTGCACCGTGGCCAGGCCGATGCCGATGCCCGGGAATTCGTCGCGCCGGTGCAGGCGCTGGAAGGGCGTGAAAAGTTTTTCCGCATGGCGCATGTCGAAGCCGGCGCCATTGTCCTCGATGCAGAAATGGCGCGTCCCGTCTTCCACCGTGGTGCCGAAGCGGATCACCGCTTCCGGCTCGTGGGCGGTGTATTTCCAGGCGTTACCCAGGAGGTTGTAGAGCACGATCTCCACCATCCGGGGTTCGCCCCGGGTGGACAGTCCTTCCGCGATCTCCCAGCGTATCCGGCGCTGGGGCTCGGCGCGCTGCAGCTCGCCGGCGATGCGCCGGGCCATGGCGGTGAGGTTCACCGGCTGGCGGTCCAGCGAGCCCTGGGTGGCGCGGGAGAGGGCGAGCAGACCGTCGATCAGGTCCGCCATGCGCCGGCTGCCTTCGACAATCTCGTCCAGGCACTCGGCGGCATCGCCCTCGAAGCGCTCGCCGTGGTCCTCCTGCAAGGCCGCGGCAAAGCCGCTCATGGCCCGCAGCGGTGCCCGCAGATCATGGGCCACGGCGTAAGTGAAGGCTTCGAGCTCCTGGTTGGCGGCTTGCAGCTCGGTGGTGCGTTCCACAACCCGCTGCTCCAGTTCGGCGTTGAGGCGATGGATTTCGGCCTCCGCCGCCTTGCGGGCGCTGATGTCGATGGCGCCGACGATCACGTGCATCGTTTCCCGGTAGCGTACCGGGGCCAGGCTCAGTTCCACCGGGATCTCGCTGCCGTCCGCCCGCCGTCCGCGCAGTTCCCGGCCGCTGCCCATCAGGCGCTCGCTGGGCGCGCGCAGGTACGTGGTCCGGTGGGCCACGTGGCCGGCCCGCAGCGCCTCGGGCATCAGTGTTTCCACCAGTGCGCCGTCCAGGGCGCCCGGGGGGTAGCCGAACAGCGCGCAGGCGCGCCGGTTGGCGCGGACGATGCGGCCATCGGGCCCCACCAGCAGCGCGCCCTCCGGCGAGGCGTCGAACACCAGTCGGGCTTCGGTTTCCCGGCTCTGCAGCGCGGCATTGAGCCGGCCAACCCGCTGCTCCCGCTCCGCCACTTCGCCCAGCATGCGCCGGAAGGCCTGTTTCAACGCCTCCAGCTCCAGTCCGCTCTGTTCCGCCGGCAAGGCGCCGATACGGGCGCTGGCTGCGGCATAGCGGCCAGCGCTGGCATCGTCGGCGGCGGTGGTCAGGTGGCGCAGGGGGCGCACCAGATGTCGCAACCCCAGGCCGAGCAAAAGCAGCAGCACGAGGATCTCGCCCGCCTCGCCCAGCAGCTGGCTGCGCCGGGCGGCAGCGATCAGGCTGTCCATCCGCGCGTCCGTCACGCCGTAGGCCAAGGCCAGGGCGCGGCCGGGTTGGGCCGGGTCCAGTTCCACCCGGGTGGCGGCCAGATGCAACAGGCCCAGTTCCGTTTCGGCGCTGACCAGGGGGTGGGGGGCCGCCAGATCGGCCGTGGGCAGCGGGCCCAGCTCGTCCTGCCAGCGATGGCGCAGACCAAGATCGAAGCCGAAGCTGCGGCCGGCCACCGGATGCACGAGAAAATCCCCATGGCCGTTGGCCAGGAAGACCACCTGCCGCTCCCCGGCCGGGCTTGGGGTTTCGCCCTGGCCCGTCCCCTGCGCCAGGGTGGTGAGCGTGCGGCTCATGTTGCGGTTGATCACCAGCACGCCCCGGGGACGCCCATCCCGGCCGGCAAGCGATGCGGCGACCCGCAACGTGGGCTTGTGGGGTGTTTCCACCTGCCCCCGCTCCCGGTTCAGGTTGATGTCCGAGGTGTGGATGGTGCCGGGCGGCAGGGCCAGCGCCGCCCGGAAGTAGTCCCGGTCGCCCTTGGCCTGGAGTTGGCTGGCGGGGGTGACGGTCGGGCCGCCCGGGGACTGGTCCACCCGGATCCATTCCATCCCCGGCGCCTGGGCGTCGATCAGGCGGATCTGGTCGTAGTCGGGCCGGTTCTGCAACAGCGCCAGGAACAGCTGGGTCAGGGCTTGGCGCTCGGCCTCGGCCAGCGCTCCCCCCGCCTGCGCCGCGAGCCGCGCCAGCGGCGGCGAACCCATGAGAAAGGCCAGATCGTGGCGGGTGGACACGATGGTCTCAGCCAGTTGATCGCCGTTGCGCGCCACCGCGGCCGAGAGGTCGGCGCCCAGGTCCTTGCGCACCTGCTGGCGGATGGCCTGGTCCTGGGCCAGCCACTGCACGCCAAAACCCACCGCCACCGCCGCCAGGATGACCAGCAGGCCGCGCTGCAAAAGGCTGAGAGGCCGGCTGGGCGATGGCGCCATGGTGCGATCTCCGGCGGAGAGATGGAAGGGGCTTCGGGCGGCTGCCGCCGGGCGTTTTCGTCGGCGGGGCCTATTGTTACGCAAGGTTTGCTGCCGCAACAAGCGCGGGTGCCGGGCGGTTGCCCCGGGGATTGTCCGGGTAGCCGCCACGCGGCCTGTCTTGCCCTTGCCAGCGCGGGGATTTCATTCAAACACATTTGGATTTGCGCCGGGGCACTTGCAGACCCCCGGTACTTCCCTGCGAAAATGTGAAAAAAATCACGAACAGTTCGTGCCACGGCGAGTGCCGGCGGCACGCCCCCTGCCGGAGTACACCCTTGCCATCCCATCCCAAGATACTGGTCGTGGAAGATAGCGAGGCGGACTACCGCCTCATGCTGCGCGAACTGGCGGGCCTGACGCCTGCGCAGTACTGCCGCCGGGTGGACAGCCGGGAGGCGTTGCTGGGCCTGCTTTCCGACGAGTCTTGGGATCTGGTGCTGGCCGACCACCATCTGCCGGGCATGTTGTTTGGCGAGGCCCTGGCGGCCATCCGTCAGCACCTGCCGGACGTGCCGGTGATTCTCGTGTCCGGCGGGCTGGGCGAAGAGGCCGCGGTGGAGTGGATGAAGCAGGGCGTGGCGGATTTCGTGCTCAAGCACCGGATGAGCCGGCTCGTGCCCGCCATTCGCCGCTGCTTGCAGGAGGCGGAGGAGCGTTCGTCCCGCCACATGGCGGAGATGGCGTTGCGGGAGAGCGAGGCGCGTTTCCGCGCCACCTTCGAACAGGCCGCCATCGGCATTGCCCATGTGGCGCTGGACGGGCGCCTGCAGTGGTCCAACCGCAAGCTGGAGGACATCCTGGCCTGCCCGGTGGGCGGGCGCCGGGGGGAGGATGCGCGCCAGCTGGTGGTGGACGCGGATCGGCCCGCGGCCCGCCGCATCTACCGGCAGCTCGTCGCCGGGCGTGTGCCCCAGGCGGTGCGGGAACTGCGGTTGCTGGCGGGCGACGGCAGCCCGGTGTGGTGCAACCTGACCCTGTCGCTGGCGCGCAGCGCCGGAGGAGCCCCCAGCTACTTGATCGTGATGGTGGAGGATATCCGCGAGCGCAAGCGTATCGAGCAGGAGCTGGCGACTGCGCTGGCCGACGCCCGCCGCGCCGACCAGGCCAAGAGCCGTTTCCTGGCGGCCGCCAGCCACGATCTGCGCCAGCCGGCCCAGTCCATGGTGATGTTCGTGGCCTTGCTCCACCGGAAGCTGCAGGGCAGCCCCCTGGAGCCGGCGGTGGTGCAACTGGAGAGCGCGGTCGGCGCCCTCACCGACATGCTGGGGGGGCTGCTGGACATCTCCCGGCTGGATGCGGGCGCGGTGGAAGTGCACAAGGTGCCGGTGGATGTGCAGCAGGTGCTGGCCAAGCTCACCGATGAGTATGTGCTGCGGGCCGAGGCCCGGGGTCTGGCCCTGCGCCAGGGCACCCGGCGGCCCCGGCATGCCGTCACCGACCCCATGCTGCTCGAACGCATCCTGCGCAATCTGGTGGAAAACGCTCTGCGCTATACCGAGCAGGGCGGGGTGCTGCTGGGCTGCCGGAGCCGGGGGCAGGAACTGCGGCTGGAGGTGATCGACAGCGGTGTGGGCGTGGCCCCGGATCAGCAGCCGCTCATCTTCGAGGAGCTCTACCAGGTGGGCAACGCGGCCCGGGACCGGGCCCAGGGGCTGGGTCTGGGCCTGGCCATCGTCAGCCGCATGGCCAGCCTGATCGGCGCCCGGGTGGAACTGGATTCCCGGCTTGGCCACGGCTCCCGCTTTGCCCTCATTCTGCCTGCCGAGCGCGCGCCGCCCCGGGAGCCACCACGCTTGCCCGCGCCGCCGCCCGCCCCCAAGCGCTCCCTGCTGGTGGTGGACGACGATCCGGTGGTGCGCCGCAGTATCCAGATGGCCCTGGAAAGCTTTGGCTACAGGGTGCTGGCGGCCGCCAGCCGTGCCGAGGCCGTGGCGTTGATGACCCAGGGAGACGGCCTTCCCGATGCCCTGATCGCCGATTACCGGCTGGGACAGGGTGAGACGGGGCCTGCGGTGGCCGTGGCGCTGCGGGAACACCTGGGTTGGGCAATCCCGGTGCTGGTGATGACTGGTGATACCGCCCCGGACCGCATCCGCGAGGTGCGGGAGAGCGGCTTCGGCATCCTGAGCAAGCCGGTGGGCGTGGACGAACTGCTGGAGGCGGTGGAGCGCACCATTGCCGGCGCCGGACGGGCGTGAGGCGATGGGCGGGGCACGGACATGAAAAAGCCGCGGCGTCTGCCGCGGCTTCAAGGAGCCACTCGGCACCGACCGGATCAGTCGCCGCCAGGCTCCATGTGGGCTTGCAGGTAATTGGGCAGGGTGACGTCCTGGATCAGGCTCTGCTGGGTTTCCAGCCAGTCGATGGCCGCCTCGCAGTGCTCCAGCAGTTCTTCCAGCAACTCGCGGCTCACGAAGTCCTGGCTGGCCTCGCACAGGGCGATGGCCTCCACCAGCAGCGGACGCTGGATGTCGCGCTCGTAGGTCAGATCCCCCTGCAGACACTCCACCACATGCTCGCCAATGAGCAGCTTGCCCAGGTTCTGCAGATTGGGCAGGCCTTCCAGGAAGAGCACCCGCTCGATCAGTTCGTCCGCTTCCTTCATCACCCGGATCGACTGCTTGTACTGGTAGTCGTTGAGTTTCTCCAACCCCCAGTTACGGAACATCCGGGCGTGCAGGAAATACTGGTTGATGGCGGTCAGCTCGTTCTTGAGCACCTTGTTCAGGATGTCGATGACCTTCTTTTCGCCTTTCATCGGGGTGCCCTCCTCAAGCTGCGCTGCCCGGTTTCATCTGGCTCTGCTGGTAGTTCTGCAGGCCCACCAGATCGATCAGCCGGATCTGCTTTTCCAGCCAGTAGGCGTGATCCATCTCGGTGTCGTCGAGCTGGACGCGCAGCATCTCGCGGGTCACGTAATCCTGGGCAGCCTCGCAGGCGGCGATGGCTTTCTTCAGTTCGCCCACCACGTGGTATTCCACCGCCAGATCGGCCTTGAGCATCTCGGGCACGGTGCTGCCCACGTTCAGGGGCGCGCGCTTGGACAGATCCGGCTTGCCCTCCAGGAAGAGGATGCGCTGGATCAGCGCCCGGGCGTGCTGGCGCTCGTGGTCGGACTCATGCAGGCTCTTTTCCGCCAGATGGGCGAAACCCATGTCGGCGTACATCTCGCCATGGATCAGGTACTGGTCCACGGCGGTCAGCTCGCCCGCCAGCAATCCGTTGAGGATGTCGATTATGTTTTTGTCGCCTTGCATTTCAGGCTCCTTGTTGGGTTGATACTTTTGCAGGATGGCACGCAGTTCGGCCCTTGGCAATGCGATTCCGCCATTTGGCTAACGAGAATGCTTTACGCCTTGGCAATCGGCGGAGGAGGGGCGAAAACGCACGCCAATTGTGCGTTTCAGGCCCGTGGGGTGCCCTTTGATTGTGCGCGCGGATATGGCATATGCCTTGACTTGGGGCGTGCCCCGGCCGCCCGGGCAAGATCGCCGATCCGGGCGTGATGTTGTGCGCCACCGCCGGCGGCGCGTGGTCGGAAAAGCGCTGCGCGCGTCATGCCGAAACCTGCCCGAAAGCCGGGCTGGTGAGCCAGCCGGCGTGGGCGACCGTGGTGAGCAACTCCTCCTTGAAGGCCTGCGCAGGGAGGGAGAGGACTTTGTGGCGGAGGTGGACGGCTGACCAGGGTTGCTGCAGCGGAAAGCCAGCGACGTTGAGGATGCGCAGCCCTTCGTGTTCCGGATGTTCGCCAAGGACGTGCCGGGAGAGGATCGCGAGGCCCATGCCGCTGGCCACGAGGTCGCGGATGGCTTCGTTGCTGCCCAGTGCGAGTTTGACTTTAAGCGTAAGCCCGCAGCGGGCGAGGTGTCGGTCCACAGCCTTGCGCGTGCCGGAACCGGTTTCGCGCATCAGGAAGGGAAAGGGGGCCAGCTCGGCGAGTCCCAGGGGGCCGGGTGGGAGGGTGTAGCTGGCGGGCGCGACAACGACGAGGGGATTGTCGAGAAAAGGCGTGGCGACGACATCAAGTTCATCGGGGGGAAAGGACATGATGTAGAGATCGTCCTCGTTGGCGCGCAGACGCTCGACGATGCGCGAGCGATTGGCCACTTCAAGTTCGATGTCGATCTCCGGGTAGCGCTGGCAGAACGCGCCGAGCATGCGTGGGAGGAAGTGCTTGGCGGTGGTCACCAGTGCGACGCGCAGGCGGCCTTTTTTGAGACCTTTGATTGCATCCACGGCGGATTCGAAACGGTTCCAGCTATCGTCAAGTTCGCGGGCGGTCTGTAGCAGTTCCTGTCCGGCGGCGGTCAGGCGGATGTCCCGCCCGATCTGCTCGAAGACAGGCAGGCCGACGATGTCGGCAATTTGGCGGATCTGGATGGAGACGGCCGGCTGGGTCAGGTGCAAGGCGTGCGCCGCGCGCGAGAAGCTGCCGAGCCGGGCGACGGTGGCAAAGGTTTCCAGTTGGCGAAAGGTCAGGTGTCGGCGCGACATATAAGTCAAAATTAATCTATGTTTGAAAAAGTTTAATTGGACTTAATGGTTTCCGGGTGGGATTGTTCGCGCCGTTTCGATAGCTGGTGCGAGCGATGCCCTTTGAACCCGTGATCCTGTTTTTTCTGCTGGGCGCACTGGCCGGCCTGATGCGGTCCGACCTGAAAATCCCGGCCGTGCTCTACGAGTCGCTGAGCATCTTCCTGCTCCTGGCCATCGGCCTGAAGGGCGGCGTCGAGCTGGCGCGCCAGTCGCTGGCCGAACTGATCGTGCCGGCGCTGGTGATCGTCGGCATCGGTGCTTTGCTGCCGTTGATCGCGTTTCCCGTACTGCAGCGCTTGGGCAAGCTGTCCCGGGCCGATGCGGCGTCGGTGGCGGCTCACTACGGCTCGGTCAGTGTGGTCACGTTTGCCGTTGGCGCGACCTACCTGAGCAGCCTGGGGCAAGCCTATGAAGGCTATATGGTGGTGTTCCTGGTGCTGCTCGAATTCCCGGCGCTGATGATCGGTGTCTGGCTGGCCCGGCGCGGCCAGGGGGCGTCGAACCTGGGCAAGGTGCTGCACGAGGTGTTCGCCGGCAAAAGCATCCTGCTGCTGGTCGGCGGCCTGCTCATTGGCTGGGTGGCCGGGGCGGAGGGGCTGAAGCCCCTCGACAAGGTATTCTTCGACCTGTTCAAGGGCCTGCTGGCAATCTTCCTGCTCGAAATGGGCCTGGTTGCGGCCAGCCGCCTGGATGAGCTGCGGCGGGCGGGCGCCTTCCTCCTTGGCTTTGCCATCGCCATGCCGCTTCTGGCCGGGACGCTCGGGGCGCTGACGGCCAGCCTGCTCGGCCTCTCGGTCGGCGGCGCGGCGCTGCTCGCCACCCTGTACGCCAGTGCTTCCTATATCGCGGCGCCGGCGGCGATGCGCATCGCCGTGCCGGAGGCCAACCCGGCCCTGTCCATCGGCGCGGCGCTGGGCGTCACTTTTCCCTTCAACCTGGTGGTCGGGATCCCGACCTATCACTGGTTGGCCAGTCGGCTGGGAGGGGTGGCGTGATGTCCGCGACCGATGCCTGCCGCACCTTGCTCAGCGTGATCTGCGAAGCGATCCTCGAAGCCCGCGTGGTGGAGGACGCCCAGCGCCTTGGGGCACACGGATACACCGTCAGCGATGCCCGGGGCTGGGGCCGGCATGGCGCCCGCGATGGCCACTGGCCGATGAGTGGCAATGTGCGCATCGACATACTCTGCGAACCGGCGGTGGCGGACGCGATCGCCGGCCATCTGGAAGCGAGCTATTTCAGCCGCTATGCGATCGTCTGCTATCTGAGCCAGGTGCGCGTACTCCGGCCAGGCAAGTTCTAGAGCGCGCCATGGTTGGATGGCGGCCGAGGCCGCACCGCGCCGTGCGTTACGGTTTCCAGTCGTAGTCGATGCTCAGCGGCGCATGATCGCTGAAGCGCTGTTCCTTGTAGACGCTGGCCGCCTGGGCTGCGCCGGCTATTCCGGCGGTGCCGATCTGGTAGTCGATCCGCCAGCCCACGTTCTTGGCCCAGGCCTGGCCCCGGTTGCTCCACCACGTGTAGGCCTCGCCGGTGGCGTCCGGGTAGAGGCGGCGGTAGATGTCCGCCCAGCCCTGGCCGTCCAGGATGCCCGTCAGCCAGGCCCGCTCCTCGGGCAGGAAGCCGGAGTTCTTCTGGTTGGATTTCCAGTTCTTCAGGTCGATTTCCTTGTGGGCGATGTTCCAGTCGCCGCACAGCACGAACTCCCGCCCCGATTCCATCAGCCCTTGCAGGTGCGGTGCGAACAGGTCCAGAAACCGGTATTTGGCCTGCTGCCGATCGTCCGAGCTTGAGCCGGACGGCACGTACACCGACACCACCGAAAGATTGCCGAAGTCCGCCTGGAGGTAGCGGCCCTCGGCGTCGAATTCGGCGTTGCCCAGTCCGACGATCACCCGGTCCGGCTGCTCCCGGCTGTAGAGGCCGACACCGCTGTAGCCTTTTTTCTCGGCGTAGTGGAAGGCGGCGTGGTAGCCCGCCGGGGCGCGCATCTCGTCGCTCAGGTCGGGCTCCTGGGCTTTGAGTTCCTGCAGGCAAATGATGTCCGGAGCGTGGGCGGCCATCCACGGGAAGAAGCCCTTGTTGGCCGCGGAACGGATTCCGTTGAGGTTGGCGGAGACGATGCGTAACATGCGCGGACCTTATTTTTCGGCCTTTTCCGGCGGCCTTGGAGGGCGCCGGGGCGGGCTCTGGTGGAGAGAACCATGGATTTTAGTCGTGAATTCATTGCCCTGGCCTGCGCCAAGGGCGTGCTGCGCTTTGGCGAGTTCAAGACCAAGGCGGGGCGGCTGTCCCCTTACTTCTTCAATGCGGGCCTCTTCAACGACGGCGCTTCCCTGGATGCCTTGTGCAGCTTCTATGCCCGGGCCATCCAGGCGTCCGGCCTGGCGTTCGACGTGCTGTTCGGCCCCGCCTACAAGGGCATCCCGCTGGCTGCGGGCACTGCCATGGCCCTGGCCCGCGTCGGGCACAACACGCCGTTCGCCTTCAACCGCAAGGAGGCGAAGGACCATGGCGAGGGGGGCAGCCTGATCGGCGCGGCATTGAGGGGTAAAGTCCTCATCCTTGATGACGTTATCTCTGCAGGAACCTCGGTCCGGGAGTCCGTGGAGTTGATCCGCGCCCAGGGGGCAGAGCCCGCCGGGGTGGTGATCGCGCTGGACCGGATGGAGCGGGGGCAGGGCGAGCTTTCCGCCGTTCAGGAGGTGCAGCGCAACTACGGTATTCCGGTAGTGGCGGTGGCCAATCTGACGGACCTGATTGCTTATTTGGGCGACAGCCCTGAACTTGAACAGAATCTGGAGGCCGTGCAGCGCTACCGCAACCAATACGGTGTGAGCACGGCGTGACGAGGGAATGTGGCTTAGGCTGCTGGTATTACTGGCGATCAGTTGGAGTGGAACCGCGGGCGCGCAACGGGTGAGTTTCTGTTGCCAGGGCGCCAGCGGCTACCAGGTTTGCTCCGACACCCTGCCCGCCGAATGTTACGGCCGGCCCTACCGGGAGATCTCGCCGCAAGGCATCGTCAGACGGCAGGTGGACGCCCCCTCCAACCTGGATCAACGGCTCGCCGAACAACGCCGCCGGCGGGAGCAGGAGCGCTCGGCCCGGGAGCAGAGCCGGCGCGACAGCATGCTGGTGGACGTCTACGCCAGCGAGCGCGACCTGGACATCGCCCGGGAGCGGGCGGAGCGCATCCTGGAGCAGGATCTGACCAACCTCAAGTCCCGGCTGCAGGACGCCTCCCGCCGCCGGGACGAGCAGCGCGGCCAACTCGCCGCCGCCACCCAGCCGGCCCAGCAGGCGGAACTGCGCCGCAACCTCAAGCGCCGGGAAGAAGAGATTGAGGCCCTGCGCCAGGCGGTGGGCGAGAAGCAGACAGAACTGGAGAGCACGCGCCAGCGCTTCGACGACGACAAGCGCCGTTACCGGGAACTGACGCGCATCCGCCAGCAGCGCTACGGCGCTGACTCGGGCTACTGAGCCGGCCCGCGGGGCGCCCATCCCGCATCGGGGCGGCTTCCGGTACGATGTGGCCGATCCCCGTTTCAGTCGGTGTCCGGCGCCATGGACGACATCCCATCCCTGCAGCACCCTGGTTTCCTCGCACGCTCGAGCCGCAGCGTGCTCCGGACCTTGGGCTGGCGGCTATGCCTGACGCCGCCGCCGGGCCGGCAAGCGGTCGTGGCGGTCTATCCCCACACTTCGAATTGGGACTTTCCCCTCGGGTTGCTGACCCGCTGGGGCATGGGCCTCAAAGCCCGTTGGGCCGGCAAGGACACCCTCTTCGCCGGGCCGGCAGGCGCGGTGTTTCGCGCCCTGGGCGGAATACCGGTGAACCGGCGGGAGCGCACCGGTCTGGTGGGCGCGCTGGCGGCCTTGTTCCGTGAGGAGGAGGCGCTGTTCCTCGCCATCGCCCCTGAGGGCACCCGCTCCCACGTGGATCACTGGAAGTCCGGCTTCTACCGGGTGGCGGTGGAGGCGGGGGTACCGATCGGCCTGGGCTTCCTGGACTATGGTCGGAGGGAATGCGGCGTCACCGTCTGGCTTGAACCGACCGGCGACGAGGCGGCGGACCTGGCCGCCATCCGCGCGTTCTATGCGGACAAACGGGGCTTGCACCCGGAGAATCAGGGAGAGATCCGCTTCAAACCGGCGCAGCGTCCCTAAGGCCGCGTCTCTCGGTTATTTGCCCTCTTGCTGGCGCAGCAGCTGCTGGCGCTGGGCTTCCTTGTCCGCATCGCGCTGCGCGGCGCGGGCGGCGCGCTCCTTGGCCTTGCGCTGGGCGGCGGCTTCCTTTTCCGCGTCGCGGCGGGCGCCGTCCGCTGCTTCCTGCCGGGCTTCGGCGGCCCGTTGCGCCTGGGCCGCGTCCCGCTCCGCCCGGGCCTTGTCCCGGGCTTGCTCGCGGCGCTCGTTCTCGAGCCGGTTGCGCGCGGCCTGGGCCTCCCGGTCGGCCTCCTTTTGTGTGTGGAGGCTGTCCTTGCTGACCGCGTCTTCCGCCCGTTTTTCCGCCGCCGCGGCCCGCGCCGCGTCGGTGCCCGGCTTGGCCCCGAGCCGGTCTTCCCGTTCCAGCCGGCGGGCTTCCCGCTCCTTGGCGCCGGCCTCCAGATCCAGCTTGCGAATGGGGAGGATCTCGTCCACGTATTCGCTCTGGGACTGGTCGAGGCAGCGATTGGTGAAGAACCGCCGGTAGCAGGCGGCGTCGCGCACCAGCTTGCGATATTCCGCTTCGTCCCGCCGCGCCTTGGCGTCTTCCCGCATGTGCACGGCCTCCTCCCTGAGCTGTTCGGCGCGGCTGGCGGGCGGCTCCTGGGCCAGGCAGGGCGGGGCGAGCAGGAGGGCGGTGAGAACGAAGGCGTAGTGGCGCATCGGGGTGTTCCGGTCCGGTGGTGAGGGGCGATTGTATGCGACCGGGGCGGCGCATGGCCCGTGGCCGTAGAATGACGCCTTTTTCCGCCGGACCCAGCCGTGATCAGCCTGCGCAACCTTAGCCTCGCCCGGGGCGCCAAGAGCCTTATCGAAGGCGCCAGCCTGCAACTGCACCCGGGGCACCGGGTCGGCCTGACCGGCGCCAACGGCTGCGGCAAATCCAGCCTCTTCGCCCTGCTGCGGGGCGAGTTGCATCAGGAGGCGGGCGATCTGGAAATTCCCGCTGCCTGGGTAGTCGGCCATGTTTCCCAGGAGACGCCGGCGCTGACCTGTTCGGCCCTGGACTATGTGCTGGACGGCGATGCCGAGTTACGCCGCATCGAGGCTGAACTGGCGGCTGCCGAGGCGACTGGCGACGGCCACCGCGTGGGCGAACTGCACGGCCGGCTGGGGGAGGTGGATGGCTACGGCGCGCGGGCGCGGGCGGCGGAGCTGCTGCACGGCCTGGGCTTTGGCGATGCCGATTTCCCCCGCCCGGTGGCGGAGTTCTCCGGCGGCTGGCGGGTGCGGCTGAATCTGGCGCAAGCGCTCATGTGCCGCTCCGACCTGCTGCTGCTGGACGAGCCCACCAACCACCTGGACCTGGACGCGGTGATCTGGCTGGAAGGCTGGCTGAAAAGTTATCGCGGCACCCTGCTCCTCATCTCCCACGACCGGGACTTTCTCGACGCGGTGGTGAGCCATATCGCCCATATCGAAAACCGCAGCCTGCGCCTGTACAGCGGCGGCTATTCGGATTTCGAGCGCCAGCGTGCCGCCCAGCTGGCCGTGCAGCAGGCCATGTTTGAAAAGCAGCAGCGGGAGCGGGCCCACCTGGAAAGCTACATCAACCGTTTCCGGGCCAAGGCCACCAAAGCCCGCCAGGCCCAGAGCCGGATCAAGGCCCTGGCGCGGATGGAGGAGGTGAGCGCCGCCCATGTGGACTCGCCTTTCAGCTTTGCCTTTCTCGAACCCGCTGGCGCGCCCGACCCCTTGCTGACCGTGGCCGACGCGGCGGCGGGCTACGGCGGACAGCCCCTCCTGGAGCGCCTGCAGCTGACCCTGCGCCCGGGTGAGCGGGTAGGACTGCTGGGGCGCAACGGTGCGGGCAAGTCCACTTTGATCAAGCTGCTGGCCGGGGAGATGCCGCCCCTGGCCGGCGAGCGGCGGGAGGGCAAGGGCCTGGCCATCGGCTACTTCGCCCAGCACCAACTGGAGCAATTGCGCGCCGATGAATCGCCCCTCCAACACATGCTGCGCCTGGCGCCCCAGACCCGGGAGCAGGATCTGCGGGACTATCTGGGCGGTTTCGACTTCCGTGGCGACATGGCCACCAGTCCCTGCGGGGCCTTCTCCGGCGGCGAGAAATCCCGCCTGGCGCTGGCCATCCTCATCTGGCAGCGGCCCAATCTGCTGCTGCTGGACGAGCCCACCAACCACCTGGACCTGGAAATGCGCCACGCCCTGAATCTCGCCCTCCAGGAGTACGACGGGGGCGTGGTCCTCGTCTCCCACGACCGCTCCCTGCTGCGCACCACCTGTGAACGCTTCCTGCTGGTGGCTGATGGCCGCGCCCAACCCTTCGATGGCGACCTGGACGACTACAAGGACTGGCTGGCCCAGCAGCGGGCGCGGGAAGCCACGGCTGCTGCCCCGCCCGGCAAGGAGGAGCGCCGCCAGCAGCGGGAACAGGCCGCCGCCGACCGCCAGGCCCTGCTCGCCCGCCGCCGGCCACTGGTGAAAGAGATCGAGAAGCTGGAACAGAAAATCGCGAAGCTGCAGGCGGAGAAACACCCCCTGGATGAACGCGTCGCCGATCCGACGCTCTACACCGGTCCCCAGGCCGGGGAAGTCCAGGCCCTGCTCAAGCGCCAGGCGGAGCTCGCCCAGCAGATCGAAGCGGCCGAGGAGCGCTGGCTGGAGGTGCAGGCGGAACTGGAGGTGTTGCCAGCGGTGTGAGCGGGGCGACAGCGTTACCGCCGTGGGGCGGGTCGTACCTCGGTGACGATCCGGGGCAATTCCCAGGCGCCGCCGGGGGCGATGAGGCGGCACATGCCGGTGGTCGCGGCACGGGTGTGGATGAAACGGGTGCCGTCCCAGGTCCATTCGTCCGTGGACCAGCAGTCGCCCAGACCCCGCCCCTTGTGTTCGGCGGTGATGGCGCTGCCGCTGTAGTCGGAACCGGAGGCGGTGACGAGCACGGGGGCGAACGGGGCGCTGCGGTTGATGACCCAGTAACCATGGCCGATGTTGTAGGCGCCGCTCCAGCAAGGGGTGGAGGCCAGTAGCTTGTGCTTGCCCAAGGCGTGGAGGGTGATGTCGGGCGGGCCGTTTTCCGCGGCGGAGAGGTCCGGACAGTAGTCATCCTTTCCGATACTGGCGCGCAGGGCGGCGAGCAGGGCTTTGAGCTGGCTGGCGGGGAGCTCCGCCGGGGCGTCCTTGGCGGTGTGCACCGCGATGACCACGGGGGCGGGCAGGGGCGGCAGGACGGCGGATTCGTCCCTGGCGCCTTTTTTCACCAGAGCGCCGCGGGTGCCGACCCGACCCTGGATTTCGTCCATCTTGAGCAGCACGGCCGCCGCACCCTGGTCCGAAAGCGCCCACTGATTGGTGCCTGCGCTCAGGGTGATCTCGGCCTTGCCCGGAAGGACGGCGAGCACGGCCTCCGCCTGGGGGGCAGAGAGCCGGCCGACGCTGGATTCCCGGCTGAAGGCTACCTGCCCGTGGGTGCGCCCGTTGATCCGCAGGGTGAGTTTGCCGCTGGCGGGCAGCAGGCGGCTGGAGTCGTCGTCGCCGTAGTTGCCCAGCATCACGTCGGCCTGCACCGGCTCGCCGGGGCCGGCTTTGCGGGTGAGGAGCATGGCCAGGGCCAGGGCCGCGTCTTCCGCGCTGTAGCCCGCCGCCCGGCAGGTGCGGGTGTTGTCGCAGGCCAGTTCCCAGTCCTTATGGGTGAAACCGGCTCCGGCATCGGCGCCAAATGCGAGGGAGCCGGCGCACAGGGTCAGGGCGAGCAGGGGCAGTATGGGCTTCTTCATGGGTGGAATCCGGGCGGTGTGCGGGGGGAACGGGTTGGTCCGGAGCGTGCCAGCAAGCGTGCGGCACGAGCAAGGGGGAAATAAAACGGGCCTGTTCCGACACCGCGAAACAGGCCCGCCGCGAACACCCGGCCCCGTGCGGGGCTCGGATCAGGTCATGTAGTTGCCGCCGTTGCAGGCGAAGTTGGCGCCGGTGGTGAAGCCGGACTGCTCGGAGGCCAGCCAGCCCACGATGGAGGCGATTTCCTCGGGCTCGCCCAGGCGCTTGACCGGGATGGTGGCCACGATCTTCTGCAGCACATCCTCGCGGATCGCCCGCACCATGTCGGTCCCGATGTAGCCGGGCGACACGGTGTTGACCGTTACGCCCTTGCTCGCCACTTCCTGCGCCAGGGCCATGGTGAAGCCGTGCATGCCGGCCTTGGCAGTGGAGTAGTTGGTCTGGCCGAACTGCCCGCGCTGGCCGTTCATGGACGAGATGTTGATGATGCGGCCCCAGCCCTGGTCCATCATGCCATCCACCACCTGTTTGGTGACGAAGAACAGGGAGTTGAGATTGGTGTCGATCACCGCCATCCAGTCTTCCACTCCCATTTTGCGGAACACGCCGTCCTTGGTGATGCCGGCGTTGTTGACCAGGACGCTGATCGCGCCCAGTTCGGCCTTCACCTTGTCGAAGGCGGCCTTGGTGCTGTCCCAGTTCGAGACGTTGCCCTCGGAGGCCACGAAATCGAACCCCAGTTCCTTCTGTTCGGCCAGCCAGCGGTCCTTGCGTGGCGAGTTGGGGCCGCAGCCCGCTGCCACCTTGAAGCCGTCCTTGGCCAGTTGCTGGCAGATCGATGTTCCGATGCCGCCCATGCCGCCTGTGACGTACGCTACTTTCTGACTCATGACATCCCTCCAGTTACGTTTGTTATGTTTGAGTTGGGGATTATAGAAATCATTCATCAACGTTGAACTCGGGGTAATCCCGGCTTGAGGGCAGGGCGCGGGTGCGCTCTGCCCCGGGCTAGCCGCCCCCTTCCACCGGCACGGCGGTCTGGTCCACCACCCGGCGCAGGACGAAGCTGGAATGCACGCCGGTGACGCCCTTGATGCGGGTGATGCGGTTGAGCAGCAGTTCCTGATAGGCGTCCATGTCCCGCACCACCACCTTCAACTGGTAGTCCGCCGACTGGCCGGTGATGAGCAGGCACTCCAGTACCTCGGGGATGGCGGCGATCTCGGTTTCGAAGTTCTGGAAGCGTTCGGGGGTGTGCTGATCCATGGAGATGTGGATCAGTGCCATGAGCGAAAGGCCCAGCGCCTTGGCGTCCACCAGCGCCCGGTAACCCCGGATCAGGCCGGCTTCCTCCAGCGCCCGGACGCGGCGCAGACAGGGCGAGGGTGAAAGACCGATCCGGTCCGCCAGTTCCTGATTGGTGAGCCGGCCATCCGCCTGCAAGGCGCGGAGGATCTCCCGGTCGTAACGGTCGAGTTGCATGAGATTGCGGGGGATGTCGTGTGATGGGTGGATTGTGCCTGCATGCGGTGAGCGTGCGCAATGATCTGCCAAAATGCGGCATTGCAGAGACTGAAAACGCAAGCAAATGCCCCGACATCTTGCGTAGCATTACATCCATCGCAGCCCGGCTGCTCCAAGTCACGGATACACGATCATGTTGCACGCCCCCGACACCAAGTACCACGCTTTTGCGCCTGTTCACCTCCCGGACCGGCAGTGGCCCAATCGCCGCATCACCCGGGCCCCGATCTGGATGAGCACCGACCTGCGCGATGGCAATCAGGCGCTCTTCGAGCCCATGAACGTGGACCAGAAGATGCGCATGTTCCGCACCCTGTGCGACATCGGCTTCAAGGAGATCGAGGTGGCCTTCCCCTCCGCCTCCCAGACCGACTTCGACTTTGTGCGCAGCCTGATCGAAGGTGGGCACATCCCGGACGATGTGACCATCGAGGTGCTCACCCAGGCGCGGGAACACCTCGTCCGCCGCACCATGGAGTCGCTCCGGGGCGCCCGCCGGGCCATCGTCCACGTGTACAACGCCACCTCCCGGCCGTTCCGGGAATTCGTGTTCGGCATGAGCAAGGCCGAGGTGGTGGAGATGGCCGTGTCCGCCGTCCGTCTGGTCAAGGCGCTCGCGGCGGAGCAGCCGGAAACCGAATGGGTGCTCCAGTACAGCCCGGAAACCTTTACCGCCACCGAGCTGGATTTCGCGCTGGAAATCTGTGACGCCGTGACTGCCGAGTGGGGGGCCACGCCGGAGAACAAGGTCATCCTCAATCTGCCCACGACCGTGGAAGTGGCTACACCCAATGTGTACGCGGACCAGATCGAGTGGATGCACCGCAACCTCGCCCGGCGCGACAGCGTGATCATCAGCCTTCACCCCCATAACGATCGGGGCACCGCCGTAGCGGCTGCCGAACTGGCCCTCATGGCCGGGGCGGATCGGGTGGAAGGCTGCCTCTTCGGCAATGGGGAGCGCACGGGCAATGTGGACCTGGTGACCCTCGCCCTCAATCTCTACACCCACGGCGTGGCACCCGGGCTGGATTTCTCCGACATCAACGCGGTGGCCCGGACCGTGGAGCAATGCACCCAGTTGCCGGTGCACCCCCGCCACCCCTATGTGGGCGATCTGGTCTTCACCGCGTTCTCCGGCTCCCACCAGGATGCCATCAAGAAGGGGTTCGCCGCCCAGAAGCCGGAGGAAGCGTGGGCCGTGCCCTATCTCCCCATCGACCCGGCGGACGTGGGGCGCAGCTACGATTCGATCATCCGCATCAATAGCCAATCGGGCAAGGGGGGTATCGCCTACCTGCTGGAAACCGAGTTCGGCATCGTCATGCCCCGTCGGTTGCAGGTGGAGTTCTCCGGCGTGGTGCAGCGCCACACCGAAACGGTGGGCGGTGAAGTCTCGGCCCAGGACATCTGGCAGCTCTTCGCCCAGACCTATCTGGGCCTCGACCGCCCGGTGCGTTACGTGGAGCACCACCTTTTCGAGCACGGCGACGCCCAGGGCATCCGCCTGGTGGTGGAATCCAGCGGCGTGCGCCACCTGCTCAAGGGCGAGGGCAACGGGCCCATCGATGCAGCGGTGAACGCCGTGCGCGCCCTGGGGGTGGAGGTGCAGGTGCGCAGCTTCGAGGAGCGCTCCATCGGCGCCAGCCGGGACGGCGGTGATGCCCGTGCCTGCGCCTTCCTGGAGTTGGCCGAGCCCCACAGCCGGGGCGAGGTGTACGGGGTGGGCATCGACGACAACATCGTCACCGCCTCGATCAAGGCCCTCATCAGCGGTCTGGACCGGCTCGAAGTGTTTGCCGGAACCGGCGCGCAGGCGCGGGCAGCCTGAATCGTCGCGCCGGAAGCCTTGCCTTTCGGCCGGATCGTGGTGACCATTGGACTGGCGGCTCGCGCGGGCCGCCAGTCCAGGGAGTCTTGCCGATGATCCGTCCCCTTGTCCCCGTCCTGCCCTTGCTGGCTGTGGCAGCCGCTTGCCAGCCGGCGGCGGAGGTTGGTTTCGCCGGCTACGTGGAAGGGGAGTTCGTCTATCTGGCCGCGCCGCAGGCGGGCTACCTGCGCAGTCTGGAGGCCCCCCGCGGCAGCCGGGTCACGGCCGGGGCGCCCGTGTTCGTGCTGGCGGACGACCCGGATGCCCAGGCGTTGGCAGAGGCGGAGGCGCGCGCGGGCGCCGCCCGCGAACGGGTGCAGAACCTCAAGGCGCCGCGCCGGGCCGAGGAGGTTGCCGCCCTGCAGGCCGCGCTCCGGGCGGCCCAGGCCGGCGCCGATCTGGCCGGGAGCCAGTTGCGCAAGCAGGAGGCGCTGGCGGAACAGGGCTTCATTTCGGGCGCCCGGCTGGACGAGGCCCGCAGCCAGTTCACCCAGGCCCGTGCCGTGCTCGAGTCCACCCGCCAGCAACTGGTGCTTGCCCAATCCAACCTGGGCCGGGCGGCGGAAACCCGTGCCGCCGAAGCCGATCTGCAGGCTGCCGCGGCCACCTCGGCCCAGAAGCGCTGGGCGCTGGAGCGCAAGGCGGTGCACGCCCCGGCGCCCGGCGAAGTGGCCGAAACCTATTACCGGCCGGGCGAGTGGGTGCCGGCGGGCGCCCCCGTAGCCAGCCTGTTGCCCGACGCCCGCCGGCGCCTGCGCTTCTTCGTGCCGGAAGCCGCCCTGGCGGGTATCCGGCCCGGCCAGGCGGTGGAGGCCGCGTGCGACGGTTGCCCGGCGCCGTTGCGGGCGACGGTGGACTTCGTGTCGCCTCAGGCCGAATACACGCCCCCCGTCATTTACAGCCGTGGCAGCCGGGAGAAACTGGTGTTTCGCGTCGAGGCGGCGCCCCTGCCGGAACAGGCTGCACACCTGCGCCCCGGACTGCCGGTGGAGGTGCGCCTGGCAACGGCCTCCAGCGGGAAATGAGATGACCCTGGCCATCGACGTTGCCGGGCTCAACAAGCACTTCGGCGACCGCCGCGTGGTCCGGGATCTGGACCTCCAGGTGCGGGAGGGCGAGATTTTCGGATTTCTCGGCCCCAACGGCAGCGGCAAGACCACCTCCATCCGCATGCTCTGCGGCCTGCTCACGCCGGACAGCGGCCGGGGAACCTGCCTGGGCCTGGACGTGATCAGCCAGAGTGCCGCCATCAAGCGCCAGGTGGGCTACATGACCCAGCGCTTTTCCCTGTGGGAAGACCTGAGCATCGCGGAAAACCTGGACTTCGTCGCCCGCATGTTCGGCGTGCCCCGCCGCCGGGATGCGGTGGCGCAGGCGCTGGAGGAACTGGGACTTGCCGGGCGGCGGGACCAACTGGCGGGCACGCTGTCGGGGGGCTGGAAGCAGCGTCTGGCCCTGGCCGCCTGCCTTCTGCACAGGCCCCGGCTGCTGCTGCTGGACGAGCCCACCGCGGGCGTGGACCCCAAGGCACGGCGGGACTTCTGGGAAGAAATCCACCGTCTTTCCGCCGCCGGCGTGACCGTCCTTGTGTCCACCCACTACATGGACGAGGCCGAGCGCTGCCACCGCTTGGCCTACATCGCCTGGGGGCGCCTGCTGGCCATGGGGACCGCGGCGGAAGTGGTGGCTGCGCGGGGGCTGAGCACCTGGGAGATCCCCCGGGCGCCGCCGGGTCTGGCCGAGCGGCTGCAGCGTCTGCCGGGCGTCGAGCTGGTGGCGAGCTTTGGCACCGGGCTGCACGTGGGCGGGCGCAATGGTGCCGCCCTGGCGGCCAGCCTGAAGGCGGACCTGGCCGGCAGCGGGCTGGAAATGCAGGCCGTGGCCCCTTCGCTGGAGGATGCCTTCATCCACCTCATGCGCGGTGTTGCCGACCCGCAGGAGCCGCGACGGTGAGGCGGTTTTCCCTCTCCCGCTGGCTGGGCATTCTGATCAAGGAGTTCATCCAGCTCCGGCGGGACCGCCTCACCTTCGGCATGATCGTCGGCATTCCCATCATCCAGTTGCTGCTTTTCGGTTTTGCCATCAATTCCGACCCCCGCCACCTGCCCACGGCGGTGGTCACCGCCGACCCCGGCCCCTTCGCCCGCGCCTACGTGGCGGCCATGGCCAACAGCGGCTATTTCCGCATCGTCGATGGCGTCGACGCCGCCGCCGCGGACCGCCTGCTGGACCAGGGCGAGGTGCAGTTCGTCGTCACCTTTCCGCCTGGCTTCCATCGGGATCTGGTGCGGGGCAAGTCCCCGACAGTGCTGGTGGAGGCGGACGCCACCGACCCCATGGCCACCAGCGGCGCCCTCGCGGTGCTGCAGCGGCTGGGGCCGGAAGTGTTTGCTCCCGATCTGCCGGGGCTGGAGCGCGCAGCCCCGCCGGCGCTGGATCTGCGCATCCACCGCCGCTACAACCCGGAAGCGCTCACCGCCTACAACGTGGTCCCCGGCCTGCTCGGCGTGATACTGACCATGACCATGGTGCTCATGACCGGCCTGGCCATGACCCGGGAGCGCGAGCGGGGAACCTTCGAGCACCTTCTCGCCACCCCCGCCACCCCTCTGGAGGTCATGACCGGCAAGATCGTCCCCTACATCCTCATCGGGCTGATCCAGGTCAGCCTCATCCTCCTCGCCGCCCGCTGGATCTTCGACGTGCCCATGCGCGGCAGCCTGCTGCTGCTCTACACCGTGGTGCTGCTCTTCATCTGCGCCAACCTCACCCTGGGGATCACCTTCAGCGCCATCGCCCGCAACCAGCTCCAGGCCATGCAGATGACCTTTTTCTTTTTCCTGCCGTCGATGTTGCTTTCCGGTTTCATGTTTCCCTTTCGCGGCATGCCGGAATGGGCCCAGGCCATCGGCAGCGTGCTTCCCCTCACCCACTTCCTGGTGCTGGTCCGCGGCATCCTGCTCAAAGGCAACGGCGCCGCCACCCTCTGGCCCCAGGTCTGGCCCATCCTCCTGTTCATGGCCGTGGTCCTCGCCGTAGGCCTGAAGTCCTTCCGGCGGACGCTGGACTGAGGTGGTCGTTATTGCGCCAGGGTCGCGGCCCCGTTGTCTCCGTTGGCCACCTCCACCCGGTTCCGCCCCGTTTTCCGGGCTTTGTACATGGCTTGATCGGCGCGGAGGATGGCGGTTTCGCGGGTTTCGCCGGGTTGGAAGGCGGTGATGCCGGCGCCGAAGGTGATGAGCAGGCGTTCGTTGTTGTGCAGGAAGAAGCGGCGGGTGAGTTCCCGCTGCACCCGGCTCATGGCGGTGGCGGCGTCGGCGGGGGCGGTATTGGGCAGCAGCACCAGGAATTCCTCGCCGCTGTAGCGGGCGAGCTGGTCGGTGGGGCGCAGGGTGTCCTGCACCACGGCCGCCAGGTGCTGGAGGGCGCTGTCGCCGCTGGTTTCGCCCATGGCTTCGTTGAGGGCCCTGAAGTCGTCGATGGCCAGCAGCGCGATGGCCAGCGGCTGCCCGGTACGCTCGGCGCGGGAGATCTCCTGGGTGAGCGCCTCTTCCAGGCCGCGCCGGTTGAGGGCGCCGGTGAGCTGGTCCACCCGCACTTGTTCCGACAGCGCTTGCAGTTCGGCTTCCAACTGCTTGACCTGATCCCGGGCCGTCTGCGCGGCTTCCCGCTCCTGGGCCAGATGGTCGCGGGCGCGGATGATGTCCGTCTGCATGGCCCGGGTGTCCTGCATCAGGTTCTGCACGATGCCATGGATCTGGGCCACGCCCTCGGCCCGGTCGAGCTGGGCGGCGTAGTCATCCACCCGCCCGCCGTACTGGCCGGCGGCTGCGGCCATGTCGCCCATGCGGTCGATGAAGCCCGCCACCATCTGGCGGAAGCTTTCCTGGGCCTGCAGCAGGCTGTGCTTGAGGGCGCCCTGGCGCAGGATCACGTCTTTCAGGCTGCGCTCGGCGGCGGCCAGCATGTCTTTGTCCAGCGGGCCGGCGATGACGCTCTCCACGGTGGCGAGCTGCCCGCGCAGCCATTGGTCGTCCTCCACCAGGCCGGAAATGTTGGCCACCAGCAGGCGCAAGAGGCGCAGCAGATCCTGGCGCAGGTCTTCGCTTTGACTGTGCAGCAGCTCCACCCGCAGCAGCAGCGCCTTGATGGCGCGGGCCAGTCCTTGCCATTGGGCGGGCTGGGTGAGGGTGGCCAGGCGCCCGAGCATGCGCTGCGCTTCTTCCTGCAGGTCCGGGTGGCCATCCAGGCGGGGGATGAGCCCCAGCTTCATGGTCAGGCGCAGGGCTTCGCGCAGGCCTTCCACGGTTTCCATGCTCAGTCGGAGGGGTTCGGCCGCGGCAGGGGGGGCGGTGCCCGCCACCTCGACCCCGCGGCCCGGCTCCGCGCCATAGCTGGCCCAGTGGCGCGCCAGCGCGACCAGCTTGTCGCCCAGCTCGGGGCTGTCGCCCCAGCGGTCCAGTACACGTTCCAGTGCTTCACGCTTGCGGGCCAGGGGCAGGGTCGGCTGGTGGGCGTCCAGTTGCCGCAACAGGGCGCGCAGACCGGGTCCGAGGTGGCGCGGGGGCGGGCGTTCCTCTGTAGCCCCCAACAGCTCGGGCAGGTCGGCCCAATGCCGCTCCGCCAGCAGCTTCTCCCAGCCCCGCGCCAGTCGGGCCTGGGCAGGGGTGCCACGGGGCAGGCGGGTGATGGCGGCGGCGAGCGCTTCATCCAGGCCCGGGCCAGCGGGCGCGCCGGCAATCTCGCCATACACCTGGCGGTAGTTGTCCGGTGTCGGCGGCAGCCGGCGCAGGGCAAGCTGGCGGATTGTTTCCCGGGCAATGTCCGCTGGCGCCGGGGCGGTGGAACGGGCGGGTGGGCTGTGGGCTTCGGGCATGGGGGCGGCGGCTGTAAGCTCCCCCAGATATCGGTGCGTGGCGCGCGGGGCTAAAGCCTTTTCTCAGCCGCGTCCCACCCGCAGGGCCGCCACAATGGCCCCCGCCTGCAGCAGGGCTACTCCCGCCAGCACCTGGCCGTATGCCCCCGCGTTCATCAGCCCGCCGAAGAGGAGCGGGGCCAGTGCCAGCCCCGCGTCCAGCCCCGAGTAGACGAAGCCGTACACCCGGCCATAGGCGGATTGGCCGAAACGGGTCGTGGCCGCCTGGCGCACCAGCATGTCCCGGGAAGGCCCCGCCAGCCCGGTGAGAAAGCCGATGGCGGCCATCAGCGGCAGCACCGCCCAGGCCTCGGGCAGGCCGCTCGCCAGCACCAGTGCGCATCCGGCCGCCGCCGCGAGGCCCAGGGCGATGGTGCGGTCGTGGTTGCCCCGCTGGGTGAGAAATCCCCCCAGCACGATGCCCACCGCTCCGGCCAGCAAGTAGGCCGAGAGGCTGCCCGCCGCCGCGGTCAGGGATAGGCCGTAGAGGTGCTGGGCGATGGGGGCGCCAAAATTCTGGAAAGCGCCAAAGGCCGCCGTGAGCAGCAGGAAGAACACAAAACACAGCCATACCGGCCCCACGCGGAGGATGTCCGCCGTGCGCACGTTCGGGCCTGCCGCCCGCGCCTGGGCCACATCCGCCAGATGCCGCCGGCCCGCCAGCACCAGGGCCAGGGCGGGCAGGGCCACCAGCCCGGCGCAGGCGCCCGCCACGCGCCAGCCGGCGGTGCTGGCGATGCCGGTCATGAACAGCGGCGCCAGTGCCCAGCCCAGGTTGCCCGACAGGCTGTGCACGGAAAAAGCATGCCCCAGGCGCGGCTGCGACACGTTGCGGTTGAGCACCGAGAAATCGCAGGGGTGGAACACGCTGTTGCCCAGCCCCGCCACCACGGCCACGGCCATCAAGCCCCCCAGCCCGTCCGCCAGGGCCAGGCCGAAGCCCGCCAGCACGAAGCAGCCGATGCCCGCCGCCAGCACCCGGATCGGCCCCACCCGGTCCACCAGCAGTCCCGCCAGCGCCTGACCGATGCCGGAAACCACGAAAAACGCCGTCATCGTCGCGCCCACCTGCACGTAGTCCAGGTGGAATTCGTCCATCAGCCAGGGAAACAGTGGCGGCAGGAGCAGGTGAAAGAAGTGCGAAACCCCGTGGGCAAAGCCGATCAGGGCGATCACCCGGGTGTCGCGCCCGGGCGGGGCGAGCGGCGCATCGGCCGTGGTAGGCGCGCTCACGGGGGCTTCAGGCCTTCTTCACGAACTCGGACTTCAACTGCATGGCGCCAAAGCCCTCAATGCGGCAGTCAATGTCATGGTCGCCTTCCACCAGGCGGATGTTCTTCACCTTGGTGCCCACCTTGAGCACCGACGAGGCGCCCTTGACCTTGAGGTCCTTGATCACGGTCACCGAGTCGCCGTCGTTGAGCACGTTGCCGTGGGCGTCCCGCACCACCTTCCTGTCCTCGGCTACTGCCGTCTGTGGCCACTCGTGGGCACATTCCGGGCAGATGTAGTTGTCACCGTCGGCGTAGGTGTAGGCGGACTTGCACTGGGGGCAGGGGGGCAGTGGGCTCATGGCTTTCCTGGAAGGGTGGGGCCGCGGGGGCGGCGGCCGGCAAGGATAAGGCTTTCGGCCAGCGGCGCAAACCGGCTGCGGGGTCCGGCTTCGTGCTAGGGTGAAGCACTGACCGGAACCGCAGCCATGCACGAAGCTCCCACCCCCTTGCCCCCGGCGGACAGCCGGGGCACCCGCGCCGCCCTTGTTTTCGCCCTCACCGCCGAGCGTCTGCGCCTGTGGTACGACCACGCCCGGTGGCCCACGGACGCCCAGGGCGCGAACCTGGCGGCCGACTGGCTCGCCCGCAGCAAACGCAGCCTGCCCCTGGCCGAGCGCCAGCGGCTCTCCGCCCTCAGCGACCACATGGCGCGCCATATTGCCGACAGCCTTTCGCGGGAAGCGGGGCTGCACGCGGTCCACGAGATGACCGAGGCCCTGGACCCCCGCTACGATTCCGACCTCGCCCGCGCCCTCATGGCCGAGTGCGAGCGGCTGCTCGACGAGACTTGAGCCCCCCGGCCGGGGAGCGGGGGCCCTGTTCGACGCCCACGCGGCGGTTCCGTGCCGTTCAAGCCGGAACCCCGGGCTTCCGTTAACCGCTCCGAACGGGGGCCTCCTGTCCCCCGACGGAGCGTTCATGGCGAATCTTCTCTGGCTGCAAACCGGCGCCTGCAGTGGCGACACCCTGTCGCTTCTGAATGCGGACGGCCCCAGCATCGAAAGCCTGACCGGCAGCGGCGCCATCGAGCTGCTCTGGCATCCATCCCTCTCCGCCCGGCCGGCCAGCTATCTGGGCGCCCTGATCGGCGCCATCGAGGCCGGCGAACAGACGCTGGACATCCTGGCGGTGGAGGGCAGCCTGATCACCGGGCCCTACGGCACCGGCATGTTCGACGCCTTCCACGGCCGGCCCAAGATCCACATCGTCCAGGCCCTGGCGGCCCGGGCGCAGGTGGTGGTGGCCATGGGCACCTGCGCCGCGTTTGGCGGTGTTCCCGCCGCGCCGCCCAACCCCACCGACTGCACCGGCCTGCAGTTCGACCGGGAAGCCCCGGGGGGCCTGCTGGCGCCGGAATGGCGGGCCCGCGGGGGGCTGCCGGTCATCAACCTGGCTGGTTGTCCGGTGCATCCCCTCACCATCACCCGCACCCTGGCCATGCTGGCGGATGGCTTGGCGCTGGAACTGGACCACCTCAACCGGCCCAAGGCCTTCTTCAGCACCATGGTGCACCAAGGCTGCACCCGCAACGAGTACCACGAGTACGACGCCGAGGACACGGCTCTGGGTGGCCAGGGCTGCATGTACTTCAACCTGGGCTGCCAGGGGCCCAGCACCCTGGCGGGCTGCAACAGCGAGCTGTGGAACGGCCGTTCCAGCAAGACCCGGGCCGGCGTTCCCTGCTTTGGCTGCACGTCGCCGGGCTTTCCCCGCAGCGGCGACCTGTTCAAGACCGAAAAGCTTGGCGCGGTGCCCATCAGCCTGCCGCTCGGCGTTTCGCGGGCCCACTACATGGCCTACAAGAACCTGGCCAAGGCGGCTGCGCCGTTGCGAGTGCGCAACCGGGAAATGGAGCCCTGACCATGGCCCGCACCACGCTGAACGTGGACCTCAACCGGGTGGAAGGCGACCTGGAATTCCAGGTGGAGCTGGAGGACAACCGGGTGGTGGACGCCCGCTGCATCGGCACCCTGTTCCGGGGATTCGAGCAGCTCATGGTGGGCCGGGTGCCCACCGATGCCCTGGTGATCACCCCGCGCATCTGCGGCATCTGCGGCACGGCGCATCTGGCCACCGCGGTGCAGGCGCTGGAACGGCTGGGGGGCATCGCACCGCCGCCCCAGGCCGTGGCCATCCGCAACCTGTGCCTGATGGCGGAGAACTTCCAGAGCGACATCCGCCAGACCTTCCTTTTCTTCGTCCCGGATTTCCTCCACCCCCGCTACGCCGCGCACCCGCTGTCGCGGGAAGCCGAGCGGCTGTTCCGTCCCCTGGCGGGGGACATGGTGCGCTCGGCCCTGACCGTGTCCCGCCGCATCCTGCAGATCGTGGCCATCTTCGGCGGCCAGTGGCCCCATTCCTCGTTCATGGTCCCCGGTGGGGTCACCCGGGGCGCCAGTGGCAAGGATCTGGTGGATTGCCGGAGCCTGGTGGATGAGGCGGTGGCCTGGTTCGAACACAGCGTGCTCGGTGGTCGCCTCGACGCCTGGCAGGCGGTGGATTCCCTCCCGGCGCTGATGGACTGGCTGGAAGCCCCTGCCCATGCGGCTTCCGCCCTCGGCGTCTTCACCCGCATGGCCCGCTCCATCGGCCTGGCCGCCAGCGGTGCCGGACCGGGCGCGTACCTGAGCGCGGGCTCCTACCCCGATGCCGAGGCTCCGGGCGGGCTGCTGCTGGCCCCGGGCGTCTTCGATGGCGCCTCGGGCCTGCTGGAGCCCTTCGACCCGGCGCGGGTGAGCGAGCACGTGCGCTATTCCTGGTACCGGCCCTACAGCGGCGGCCGCCATCCCTTCGAGGGCGAAACCGTGCCGGACTACCAGCCGGATTCCGATCGCTACACCTGGGCCAAGGCTCCCCGCTACGACGACCGGGTGGTGGAGACCGGCCCCCTGGCGGAATTGCTGGCGGCGGGCGATCCGCTCATCAGCGCCATCGTCGCTGCCGAAGGGGCCAGCACCTGGCTGCGCCAGTTTGCCCGCCTGCGCCGGGCCGGCACCCTGCTGGGGCTGATGCGCGGGCAGTTGGCGACCCTGGCTCGCCACGCGGGCAGCGCGCATTACCTGGAGCCTGCCGCCGGCAGCCTCGACGAAGGAGAAGGCTTCGGCTTTTCCCAGGCCGCCCGGGGCAGTCTGGGCCACTGGCTGCAGGTGCGGGGCGGGCGGATCACCCGCTATCAGGTGGTCACGCCGACGGCCTGGAACGCTTCCCCCCGGGACAGCGCCGGCCGGCCCGGGCCCTGGGAGCACAGCGTGATCGGACTGCACCTGGCGGACCCGGCGGACCCGGTGGAAATCGGCCACGTGGTCCGCTCCCACGACCCCTGCCTGGTGTGCACGGTGCATTTCGTGGGCAGCGGGCGGCGCGTCACCTACGGGCTTTGAGCCATGGGCCAGCGCATTCACGTCATCTGCTTCGGCAACGAGCTGCACGGGGACGACGGCTTCGGCCCCGCCGTGTTCCAGCGCCTGCAGGGCGTCTCCCTGCCCGGGCGCAGCCGGGCCTTCCGCGCCGACACCTCGGGCCTGTCCGCTCTGGACTGCTTCGAGGACTGCGATCTGGCCCTCTTGGTGGATGCGGTGTCCGGCTACGGGCCGCCCGGCAGCCTCCATGTGCTGGAGCCGTCCCAAATGGGCGAGCAGGTGGTGGCGAGTTGGCACGGGCAGGGGGTGGCCGGGTTGCTGGCGCATGTGCCCCACGCCCTCAGGCGGCCCCCGCAGGTGCGCCTGGTGGGCGCGGAGGTGGCCACCACCGGCGCCTTCTGCCTGGGCCTTTCCGCCCCGGTGGAGCGGGCGGTGGCGCCTTGCGTGCAACACGTGATGGGGGTGCTGCGTGAAGCAGTCTGACCTGCCACGGGAGATCCCCCTGCAGGAGGTCCAGCCGGTGCCGGGACAGGCCGGGCGCTGGTGCGGCCAGTTGCAGATGCCGGGCGATGGCGGTATCCGCCACATGTTGATCCTGCGTCAGGACGGGGCCTACCGGGCCGTGCCCGCCCATTGCCCCCACGAGGGCTACCGCCTTGACGCGTGCCCGGTCAATGCCACCGGCCAACTGGTGTGCGCCGCCCACGGGCTCACCATCGGGGTCGAGGCCGAATACGGCGCCCTGCCGGTGGAGCGCCGGGGGGAGGACTTCGTCCTGCCCCTGGAATCCGGGCTGGTGGCGGGGGGGGCCGTCGGCGGCACCCTCACCGTGCTCCAGTTGCAGGACGAACTGGATGCCCTGCGTCAGGCCAACGCGGCGCTGGAAAGCCAGGTGCTCGCCGTCTCCGAGCAGATGGAGGAGATGGTGGAAATGCTCAGCGCCAAAGGCCGGGCGCTGGAGCAGCGGGGGGCCGAGGCCCAGCGGCTCTCGGCCTTTGTCACCCGGGTGCTGGACACCATGGACAACCTGCTCCTGGTGCTGGACCGCTTTGGCCGCATCCAGCAGGTCAACGCCGTGGCCCACCGCGTGCTGGGCTACGCGCCCGGCGAACTGGAAGGCGCCAGCCCGGACCGCCTGCTGCCCGCCGACACCCTGGCCGCCCTGGGTGGCGAGCAGCGCGGCGCCCCGCCGGGCACGGCGCTGTTCCGCGCCATCCTGCGCCATGGCCAACTGGAACTGGAAGCGAACCTCGTGGGGCAGGGGGCGGACCGGGTGCAGCCCCGCTTCCTGCTGCGCGGCTCCCCCCTGTTCGACGCCACCGGCAAGCTCGAAGGCATGGTGGTGGTGGGGTCCGACGTGACCCGCCTGCGCCAGCGGGAGGTGGCGCTGATGGAGAGCGAGCAGCGCTTCCGGGATTTCTCCGGCGTGGCCTCCGACTGGTTCTGGGAGATGGGGCCCGACCTGCGCTTCCTCGAATCCGAGTGGGAGTTCCTGGGGACCATTCCCACCGCCCTCACCGTCGGCCGCACCCGGCGGGAGCTGGCCACCCCGGAAGATCGCACCGACGACGCCAAGTGGCTGGCCCACGAGCGCATGCTGGCGGACCGGCGGGAATTCCGTGACTTCGAGTACCGCATCCCCGGCAGCGACGGCAGCACCTGCTGGGTGAACGTCAGCGGCCGCCCCGTCTATGGCCCGGACGGCGCCTTCCGGGGGTATCGCGGCACGGCCAAGGATATTTCGGCGCGCAAGGCCATCGAGGCGGAGATCCGCCAGCACCGGGACCACCTTTCCGATCTGGTGGCCGCCCGCACCGCCGATCTGGTGCAAGCCAAGGAGGCCGCCGAGCGGGCCAGCCAGCTCAAGACCGAGTTCCTCTCCAACATCTCCCACGAGCTGCGCACCCCCCTGCACGGCATCCTTTCCTTCGCCACCCTTGGCCGGCGGCGGCTGGGCAGCGTGCCCGCCGACAAGATCGCGGAGTACCTTTCCCGCATCCACGAGTCCGGCGAGCGGCTGTCCAATCTGGTCAACGACCTGCTCGACCTGGCCAAGCTCGAAGCCGGGCGCATGGCCATGAACCGCCTGCCCACCGATCTGGCGCAACTGTGCCAGGGGGTGCGCCAGAGCCTCGATGCCCTGTGCGCTGCCCGCGGCATCAAGCTCGCCATCCGCGCCGAGTGCGCGGACAGCAGCGCCAACGTGGACGGCAACCGGCTGCGCCAGGTGGTGACCAACATCTACTCCAACGCCATCAAGTTCTCGCCGGACGGCGGCCAGATCCGCGTCACCCTCCGCGACGACACCCTCACCGATGCGGCCGGCACCCTGGTGCCGGCGCTGGCGGTGGAGGTGGACGACGAGGGGCCGGGCATCCCCGAGGCGGAGCAGGAGGCGGTGTTCGACAAGTTCGTGCAAAGCAGCAAGACCAAGACCGGCGCCGGCGGCACGGGCCTGGGCCTGGCCATCTGCCGGGAGATCGTGCACGCCCACGGCGGCACCATCGCCGCGGGGGCCAGCCCCCTGGGCGGTGCCCGGTTCCTGTTCCGCCTGCCCCGCGGCTGAGCCGGACCGGGCATCGCCCGGGCAGCGGGTGGCCGGCGAGTGTGAGAACATCGGCCCCCGATCCCTTCCGCACAAGGATGCTTCCCTGAGCACCCCGTTTGCCCGCCAGGCCCGCTGGGCCGATCTCATGCTGCTCGCCGTGGCCGCGGTGTGGGGCAGCAGTTACGGGGTCGCCAAGGAAGCGCTGGCCTTCTACCCGGTCCTCGGCTTTCTGGCCGTGCGCTTCTGCCTCACCGCCCTGCTGTTGCTGCCGGCCTTGCGCGGGGTGAACCCCCGCGAGGCCCTGGCCAGCGGCCTGCCCCTGGGCGGGGTGCTGCTGGCCATTTTCGTCTGCGAAACCTACGGCGTGGCCCAGACCCGGGCCGCCAACGCCGCTTTCCTCATCAGCCTGTGCGTGGTGCTCACCCCGTTTGCCGAATGGCTGCTGCTGGGCAACCGGCCCGCGCGGGGCGTGTTCGCCATGGCCGCGGTGTCGGCGGCGGGCGCCTGGCTGCTGGCGGCCGAAGTGGATCTGGGCTTCAACCGGGGGGACGGCCTCATGCTCGCCGCCGCGCTGCTGCGGGCTGTCGCCGTATGTGTCACCAAGCGCCATTTCAACCGGGGCGGGGTGTCGCCCCTGGCGCTCACCGCCGTGCAGTGCGCGGTGGTGGGGGTGGGCTGTCTGGCGGCCGCCTGGGTGGTGGAGCCCGCGGGGTTGCCGCCGCTGCCCGCGGAGCCGGTGTTCTGGCGCAACACCCTGTACCTGGTGGCCTTCTGCTCCATCTTCGCCTTCTTCGCCCAGAACTATGGCGTCAAGCACGGCACCCCCACCCGCGTCGCCCTGCTCACCGGGGCCGAGCCCGTGTTCGGCGCGCTCTTCGCCGCCCTGTGGCTGGGCGAGCGCATCGCCCCCAGCGCCTGGCTCGGCGGCGGGCTGATCGTCGCCTCCGTCCTCTGGCTCAGCCTGCCTGCCCGACAGCCCGCGCGGGCGTGAGACTCAGGGGGCGGCCAGCGATACTGTTGGCGCGTCGGCGGACTTGCCCCGACCCAGTAAGCTGCCTCGCGCCGCCTCAAGGCTGTGGCGGATGTCCAGGTTCCTGTGGAGTGCGCGCTTGAGTGTCCAGGCGGATCAGTTCGGCAAGAAGCTCTTCGGCGCTTTCCTCCTCTCGCTTGCCTGCCGTGTCGACGACGATTCGGTCGGCGGTCCACGGGTCATACGCACGGTGCGCGACTTCGTCCCAGGTGGGCAATTTCATGCCCGGAATGTCGGGCAGTCGGGTGTCGATTCTGCGGCGGTGCTCGTCCGTGTCGGAGCACGCCACTTCGATGTTGATGTAACGGGCGTCGGATACCGACGCCACCTGCTCCCATTCCCGACGGGTCAGCTCCAGCGGGTTGCAGGAGTCCGCGACCACGCTGACGCCCACGCTCAGGGTGTCGCGGGCGATGCGATAGGCCAGGCGGTAGCCCTCAGCCTCGACGCTGGCCGCGAGGAGTTCGCGCAGGCCCTGCTCGACGGTGTCGATGCGCAGGTAGGCGCAGCGCAGATGCCTCGCCATGCGGCGTGCGAGGGTGGTCTTCCCGCTGCCGGGGAGGCCGGAAAAGATGTAGAGGACCGGGGCTGTGTGCGTCACGTTGGTTCTCCGGACGGCCAAATTCTGATTCGCCCGCCCGGTGCGGCGTTGGGCGCCCAACCGGGCGGTGCGTTCCCGCTGGCATGCCCCCTGCACTGGTTGCCCACGCCCTCAGCCGGCGACGGCGGCGGTGAGGGCGATTTCCACCCGCCAGCCCGGGTGGGCGAGCCCGGCCGCTTGCACGCAGGCCCGGGCGGGGGCGGTGCCGGCGGGCACCCAGGCGTCCCACACCTCGTTCATGCCCGCGTAGTCGGCCATGTCCACCAGGTACACGGTGGCCATGAGGATGCGTCCCTTGCTGGCGCCGGCCCGGGCGAGCAGGCCCTCCAGGCTGGCCAGCACCTCGGCGGTCTGGGTGCGGATGTCCGCCCCGGCGGTGGCAGGCACTTCCACGGTGTAGACCACGCCGTTGTGGATCACCAGATCGGAATAGCGGGCGGTGGTGCCCTGTCGTTCAATGTCCATGACCATCTCCCCACAAAGCCCGGATGTTACCCGCGCCCGGCCGGGTGGTAAGGTGGAGGCATGAACCCGCCGCGCCCCAGTCTCCGTCTGGCCCGCCCGGCCGCGCTGCCGGGGCTGACCTGGTTGCGCGCCGAGCACAGCCGCCAGCGTTTTGGCCGCCACAGCCACGAGGAATACGCCCTGGGTGTGATCACCGCCGGGGCGCTGGGTTTTGACTATCGGGGCAGCCGCCACGTGGCCGCCGTGGGCGAGCTGAACCTGGTGATCCCCGGCGAACCCCATACGGGCGAGCCCGCCGGGCCCGAGCCCTGGAGCTACCGCATGCTCTACCTGGCGCCGGAACGGCTGAGCCAGGCGGCCAGCCAGCTTGCGGGGCGGGCGGCGGGCCTGCCCCATTTCGGCCCCGGCGTGTTGCGGGACGCCACCCTCGCCAGTGCCTTGCTGCAACTGCATGCGGGCCTGGAGGCGGGAGACATGCCGGCGCTGGAGGCGGAATCCCGCCTGCTGGCGCTGCTCGCGGCCTGGATCGCCCGGCACGGGCAGGTGGCGCCGGCGGCCCGCCGGTGGCAGCCGGACCTGGCACCGGTGCGCGACTACCTGGAAGCCCATTGGGCGGACCGCCCGACCCTGACCCAGCTTGCCGCCCTGGCGGGCCTCTCGCCCTACCGTCTGCTGCGGGCCTTTGCCCGGCAGTTTGGGCTGCCACCCCATGCCTACCTGCTCCAGCGCCAGGTGCGGGAAGCCCGGCGGCGGCTGGAGGCGGGCGAGCCCCCCGCCCAGGCGGCGCTGGCCTGCGGCTTTGCCGACCAGAGCCACCTCAACCGCCACTTCAAGCGGGCGTTGGGCATGACGCCCGGCCAGTACTGCAATTTCGTCCAAGACCGCCGCCGCCCTTGATGTGAAAGTTCCGACGCAGATGCCTGCCGCGCCCCGGGAGGGGCCGGGGGCGGCGCACTTCTTTCACACGGAGCGGACTCATGCTGGAGCGTTACGTACATGGCTACTCGGCCCGGGAGGCCGAGCGCCTCGGGGCCCAGGCCCACATCCTGGAAGAGCTGATCCACGGCGGCATCGACTTTGCCCCCGGCAGCCGGGTGCTGGAGGCGGGCTGCGGCGTTGGCGCCCAGAGCGTGGCCCTGGCCCGGCGCCATCCGGGGGTGGCCTTCGAGGCGGTGGACCAATCGGCGGCTTCACTGCAGGCCGCGGCCGAGCGGGTGGCGGCCTTGGGGGCGGGTAACTTCTGCTTCCGTCAGGCGGACCTGATGGCCCTGCCCCACGACGACGGCAGCTTCGACGCGGTGTTCCTCTGCTTCGTGCTGGAGCATCTGGCCGAGCCGCTCCGGGCCCTGGCGGAACTGCGCCGGGTGTTGCGCCCGGGCGGGCCGCTGGTGGTGTTCGAGGGCGACCACGGGGGCGTGCTGGCCTGGCCGGAAGACCCGGCGCTGCCGCGGCTGGTGGCGGCGGTGAGCGCGCTGCAACGGGCACGGGGCGGGGACCCCTGCATCGGCCGCCGGCTCCAGCCCCTGCTGCGGGCGGCAGGCTTCGAGGCCGTGGCGGTGGCGCCGCGCATCGCCTATGCCGACGAGGCCCGGCCCGCATGGGCGGGCGGTTTCACCCGCGACACCTTTACCGCCATGATGGCCGGGCAGCGCCAGGCCGTGCTCGCGGCCGGCCTCCTCTCGGCGGGGGAGTGGGATGCGGGGATCGCCGCCCTGGACCGCGCCGCCGCCCCCGGCGGCACTTTCAGCTACAGCTTTTACCGGGCGTGGGGCCGCCGCCCCGCGTGAGGCCTACAGCACGATGGCCAGGGCCAGCGGCAGAAACACCAGCGCGCCCAGGTTGCCGATGAGCACGATGGAGGCCACCCGCTCCGGTTCCTGGCGGTAACGCTCGGCGAACAGGAAGTTGAGCACCGCCGGCGGCAGCGCCCCGTACACCAGCAGCATGGCGGCCTGCTGGGGCGGCAGTTGCAGCGCCTGGGCCAGCGCCCAGGCCAGCGCCATCCCCGCCAGCGGGCGCAGGGTGGCGCCCACCGCCGCCACCTTCCAGTCCGCGAAGGAAACGCCGGTCAGCCTCACCCCCAGGGCGAACAGCAGCAGCGGGATCGACACATCCCCCAGCATGCGGATGGCGATCAGCAAGGGCTGCCACAACTGGACGCCCGTCACCGCCACCGCCAGTCCGGCAACGGCCGCCGCCACCACCGGAATGCGCCACAACTGCAGCAGCCGGGTGGAAGGGTCCAGCATCTTCGCCCCCAGCGAGAAATGCAGCGTGTTTTCCACCATGAAGAGGATCACCGCCGCCGGCAGCGCGGCCTCCCCCCAGGTGAGCAGGGCCAGCGGCAGGCCGATGTTGCCGGAGTTGTTGAACATCATCGGCGGCACGAAGGTCTTGCGCTGCACCCCCATCCAGCCCGCCAGCGGCCAGGCCAGCGCCCCCATGGCCAGCAGCAGCACCAGCGCTCCCAGCGCCAGCCAGCCGAAGGCGGCCAGCTCGAAGGTCTTGCCCGCCATGGCCGAGAACACCAGCGCCGGCACGAACACATCCATGTTCAACCGGTTGGCCACCGCCATCTCCGGCCGGTGCCGGCGCCCATAGAAATAACCGGCGCCCACGATGGCGAAAATCGGAAAGAGAATGGCGGTAATGCGCAGCAGCATGGCAAGGCTCGGCAGGGCAATGGCAGGCGATGATGCAGCAAAAGGCGCCCGCCCGCGAATTGGGGCTTGCCGCAAGGCCGGGCCGCAGCGGGTAAGGNNGGCGACAACCCGCTCTCCGGACGAAACTTGCGCCTGACCCGCCCGGCCCGCCAAGCCGGCGGGCCACCCCGCTACTCAACCCACCCGGAACCCGCCCATGAAGCACTCGCGCCTCGCCCTTGCCGTTCCCGCCCTCGTCCTCGCCGCCTGCGCCGCACCACAACCCGTGCCCCCGCCCGCCCCCGGCCCGGTGGTGGGCATGCCCGCGCCTCGCTACCTCAGCGTGCCCCAGTTCGCCACCTGCCTGGGCGAGCAAAACATGGGCAGCTATCGCGCCTGGTGCCTGCCCGCCGCCAAACCCGCCGCCTGCCCCGAGCCCTCCTGGCAGCAGCTCAACCAGATGACCGGGCCCGACCGGCTGCCCGCCTGCTCCCGCCCCTAGGCGGCCGTGCGCGCGCTAGCGTACGCGCCGGAACCCCGCAGACTCGTCGTCCCGCCGGCCGCGCTCGTCATCTTCCAGTTGCCGGCTGCAGCCCTGCGCCCCACCCGCCAGGGATGACGAAACGTTCCCCCCGCAGCGGGCCACCTGCCCGTACGGGGGTTCTTCAAGGTCGCGGCCGGCCTCGCGCAGGCAGCGCTCAGCACCGCCACCGCCAGCGCCAGTGTGCGCAGGGCAACAACGGGATTCATCGCAGTAAAGCTCCGGGCTGATCCAGGCTCCCGGTGGCCCGCGCCCCCGCTGGAAGACACCCCACGGGCAAGACCGCACGCCAGCCACCCATCCCCACGCCCCAACGGCAGGGCCGACCCATGGGGGGAGCGGGGATGGGAGTGGGGGCGCCAGTGTTTCCGCGCCGCAGCGCTCGTCGCGCAGCGACCGCTGTTCGTCCATCCGTATACCGTTGGAGTGCGGCAGATTTAACGGAGCAGTGCCGGAATACACGCGCGTTCCCAACGCCCGTGGGGATGAACCGGCCAGCCTGGCTGGGCTGAGGTCTGGCAGCGGCTCATCGGCGCCGGACACCGCCCCGGCTACACCCTGGCCCAGGTGCGCCTCTATCTGACGGCCATTGGCCGGGCGGAAGCGGTAAGTCGGGCGGTGGAGCGGCTGCTGCGGGTGGCGCGGGGCTAGCGGCGCCCGGCTGCCGTGCCGGCCTCAATGCCGCGCACGGCAAAGGCGAGCCCCAACAGGAGGCCGGCGCCAAATACGACAGCCCCTGGGGCGAATATCGCCGCGAGGATGAGTACCGACCAGATGACGAGTTTCATGGTTCCCCCTGAGAACGATTCACTCTAGGCAATGAGCGACCTGAATACAAGGATGAAGGTTACCGCAGACACGCTGTCTGCCATTGACGGCTTCGCGGCGCTCAGCCGCAGGGTGGAGGAATCGTCCGGCGTCCTGCGGAGGCCGGGAAGCGGGCCGCCGAGCGTTCCCCCACGCCCCCGGGGATGAACCACGCACCCCGGGTTTGCCATTCCCCTGCTGCGTCCGCAGCAGCTATGAAAGAGAAGGAGGAGCGGTTCCGGGCGCCTGGCGGGGGCGGTGCTAATCCACACCTCCCTGGGAACGGGGGCGTTTTCTGCAGGGGGCGTCAGGACGCCGACGATGCGATGCTGATGGATGCAGTGTGGCGTCGGGTGGCGCAAGATGCCGGGCTGAGGTACTGGAGGACTCCGTGGAAATGAGCATGAGCATTGGCAGGGCGAGGGGCTGCAGGTCGTGCCTGCGGTGGAACGGGGCGGACGATGCCCCGGCATGCGAGGCGTTTCCCGGTGGCGTGCCTGCGCCACTTTGGACCGGAGAGGTGGCGCACACCACCCCGTACCCGGGGGACGGCGGCCTGATGTACGTCCAGCGGCCGTCGGGTGATGTGCTCGCATTCTTGCGGCGCCGGGAGAGCCCGGGGCGGGACGCATGATCGAGATCAGGCTCGACGTCGGTGCGGCACAGCGCTACCTGGAGGACTTGGGGCGCGCGCGGCGAACATGGAGCCGGCGATGCGCGGGGTGTCCATGGAATTGCTGTCGCAGACTGAGGCAACCGTCGCCGCCCGGGGCCGGCCCCGCTGGATGGAACTCCAGACCCCCCGGAACTCTGCAAAGGGGGCCTGATCTTGCAGAAGCCGACTCGCTGCGAGTTTGATGTTCGCGTTTGTTGCGCCCGTAGGTGCGTATTCAGCCAGCCGGAAAGTGGCCAATTACGCCCCCTCACTTCTCCCGAAACGCGCGGTGGAACGATAGCCGGATGGGGTCGAGGACGTAGTCGATGGCGCGGCGGGGGTGGGTGGGGAGGTGGACTTCCACGGGCATGCCGGGCTGGAGTTGGGGGAGGGCGGCGTCGGCGATGGCGCCGGGGTCGAGGCTGATCTGGCCGAGGTAGTAGACCTCGCCGTTGGCGTCGGCGATGGCGTCGGCGGCGAGGTAGGCGAGCTGGCCGGGCACGAGGGGGGTGCTGCGGGCCTGGAAGGCGAGCAGGCGTACCTGGGCGGCCATGCCTTCCTTGAGGTCGCTGATGGTGTCCACGGGCAGTTTCACTTCGGCCAGCAGGCGCTGGTTGCGGGGGACGATTTCCATGAGCGCTTCGCGGGGGCCGATGGTGGCGCCGAGGGTGTGGACCTTGAGGTTGACCACTTCGCCGTCGGCGGGGGCGAGCACCACCTGGCGGCGCAGGGTGTCTTCGGCGGGTTTGACTTGCTGTTGCAGGTCGTTGGCGCGCAGGGTGGTTTCCTTGAGTTCGGCGACGGCGGCCTGGCGGTAGGCGTTGCGGGTTTCTTCGATCTTCAGCCGCAGGTCGTTCTGTTTCTGCTGGGAGCGGGAGTGCTCGGCCCGGTGTTCGGCCAGGCGGGCCTGGTAGTCGGCCACGGTGCGTTGCAGGGCGAGGAGCCGGGTGGGGGAGACGAAGCCCTGTTGCAGCAGGTCGGCGTTGGCCTTGTGTTCGGCCTGGGCGGTGGCCAGCGCGGCGGTGTCGGCTTCGATCTGCTGCTGGCTGGCGGCCAGTTCCCGTGCCACTTCGGCCACCTGTTTCTGGAGGATGTCCACCTGCAGGCTGAGGGTGCGGCGGCGCTGGTCGAAGAGGCTGCGTTCGCTGGCGAGCAGGGCGGCTACGGCGGGTTCGGCCTGGCGGGCGAGCAGGCCGGGGGGGAAGGCGAGTTCGGGGGTGAAGTCCCGCTCTGCCTGCAGCCGGGTCTGGCGGGCCTGTTCGGCTTCCAGTTGCTGGCCGAGCAGGTCGGCGGTGGCGTCCACCCGGCTGTCTTCCAGTTCCAGCAGGGGCTGGCCCTTGGTGACGTGGCTGCCGTTCTTGACCAGGATGCGCTTGACCAGGCCGCCGTCCCGGTGCTGCACGATCTGGCGGTAGTCCTCCACCTTCACCAGCCCGCGGGCCACCACGGCGCTGTCCAGCGGGGCGAGCACGGACCAGCCGCCGAGCACGCCGGCCGCCACCAGCACGGTGAGCAGGGCGGCGCGGCTCCAGCGGCGCAGCTCGGCGTCGGCGTGGGCGATGCCGTGGGTGGGCAGGGCGGTGTCAGGCGATGGCATGGGCTTCCTTGCGGGGAGCGGCGGGTCTGCCGAGTTTTTCGGCCACCATGCGCGCCTGGCCGTAGAGGGCGGTGGCGCCCTGGTGGAGCATGAGCAGTTTGTCGGCGTCCGCCAGCAGGGAGCGACGGTGGCTGACGACGATGAGGGTGACGCCCTCGGCCTTGAGAAAGCCCAGCACCTTGGTGAGCATGGCTTCGCCTTCCGGGTCGAGGCTGGCGTTGGGCTCGTCCAGCAGCAGCACCTTGGGTGTGCCGTAGAGGGCGCGGGCCAGGCCGATGCGCTGGCGCTGCCCGCCGGAGAGGGCGGCGCCGTCCGGCCCCACGGGGGTGTCGTAGCCTTGGGCGAGCTGCAGGATCATCTCGTGGGCGCCGGCGCGGCGGGCGGCTTCCACCACCCGGGCGTCGTCGGGGTCGGCCATGCGGGCGATGTTCTCCGCCACCGTGCCGGGGAAGAGTTCCACGTCCTGGGGCAGGTAGCCCAGTTGCCGGCCCAGGCTCTCCGGGCTCCACTGGCGCAGCTCGGCGCCGTCGTAGCGCACGCTGCCGGCCTGGGGCAGCCAGACGCCGGTGAGCAGCCGCAGCAGGGTGGACTTGCCGGAGCCGCTGGGCCCGATCACGCCCAGGAATTCGCCCGGCGCCAGTTGCAGGCTCACCCCCTTGATCAACGGCGGGGTGCCGGGGCGGGGCGTGAACAGCAGTTTTTCCGCATGCACCGCGCCGGTGAGTGCCGGCAGCTCGGTGCCGCGGCCGGCGGCCTGATGGCTGGCCAGGGCTTCGTCCAGCCGGCGCCAGGCGGCGCGGGCTTCGACGATGTCCGACCAGGTGGCGATGAGGTGCTCCACCGGCGCCAGCGCCCGGCCCAGGATCAGGGTGCAGGCCATCATCACCCCCGAGGTGGCGTGCTGGCCCACCACCAGCCAGGCGCCCACCGCCACCATCATCACCTGCACGAACTGCCGGGCGAAGCGGCTGAGCCCGCCCACCAGGGCGAGGATGCGGCCGCTGGCGTGCTGGTGCTCCAGCGCCGCCCGGTTGATGTCGCTCCAGCGCCGGGCCAGGGCCGGGAACATGCCCATGGCCCGCACCACCTCGGCGTTGCGCAGGCTGGCGTCCACGTAGCGGCCAGCCTGTCGGCTGGCGTCCTGCATGGCTTGCAGGGGTGCCTGGCTGACCCGGTTGTTGAGCAGCGCCAGCCCCACCAGCGCAGCGGCTGCCAGGGTGGCGAGCGCGCCCAGCAGGGGGTGGAAGAGGGCGATCAGCGCCAGCAGAAAGGGCAGCCAGGGGGCGTCGAGCACCGCCGGCAGGCCCGGCCCGGCGATGAAGCGGCGCAGCGCCGCCACGTCCCGCATGAGAAAGCCGTGGCGGCCGAAGCCGGGATCGGTGGCGTCGTCCATCGCCACCCGCAGCACGCGCTCCCCCACCAGTTGATCGAACAGCAGGGTGGCGGCGGTCATCATCCGGCCCCGCAGCCACTCCACCACCAGGTAGAGCAGCAGCAGCACCAGCACCAGCCCCGAGAGCCAGACCAGGGTGTCCAGGCTCTGGCTGGAAAACACCCGGTCGAACACCTGCAGCATGTAGAGCGAAGGGGCCAGCAGCAGCAGGTTGAGAAAGAGGCTCACGCCGGCGGTGATGGCCAGTACGTGGCGGTAGGGCCGCAGCAGCCGCTTCATGGGCGGGCTCCGGACGGTGCAGGCGGGGGCGCGGCGCCCCGCTGTCCGGCGCCGGGCAGGGGCCGGAAGGCTTGCTCCGCCGCGCCTGCCGAGGGGGGATGCGTCCAGGGCGCGGGCTTCACGCGGGGCAGGCCACGGCGGCGGGTTCGGCGTGGAGGTCCGCCGGGGGCTGGCCGGCGGCGTGGCGGGCCCACATCTGGTGGTAGAGGCTTTCCAGCGCGCGGGTGAAGGCGGGGCTGTCGAAGAGTGGCGCCGTGTGCCGCTGGCGGCCGAGCTTGGCGCGGAGGGCGGCCAGGGCCGCGGGCTCCAGCCCCAGGGCGATGGCGCGGCGGCGGTAGTCGGCGCGGTCGGCGGCGATCAGCTCCGGCAGGCCCACGGCGCTCACCAGACTGGCGCCGACCCGGCTGGCGAACGTGTCGCCGGGCCAGGTGAGCAGGGGCACGCCCGCCCACAGGGCGTCGCTGCCCGTGGTATGGGCGTTGTAGGGCCGGGTGTCGAGAAAGAGGTCGGCGTTTTGCAGCCGGCCCAGGTGTTCGGCCAGGGGTTTGTTGTCGGCGAATACCAGCCGCTCCGGGGCCACGCCCAGGGCCTCGGCCTCCCGCCGCAGGTTGGTCTCGGCCCAGCGGTTGGATTTGAGCAGCCACAGCACGCTGCCCGGCACCTGGGCGAGGATGTGGCACCAGTCGGCAAACACCTCGGGGGTGATCTTGTAGGTGTGGTTGAAGCAGGCGTACACCACGCCGGCCTCCGGCAGGCCGCAGTCCGCCCGGCTGGGCCGGGGGCCGATGGCGCGGTGGCGGTCGTTGGCCTGGTAGCAGTGGGGCAGCAGGGCGTAGGCCTCGTCGTACCAGCGGCGATGGGCGGGGGGCGAGACGATGGGATCGGTCACCACCCAGTCGGCAAAGTCCGCGCCCAAGGTGCCCGGGTAGCCCAGGTAGCTCACCTGCACCGGCGCCGGGCGGTAGGCCAGCACGGGGGCGCCGGTGTCCTTGGTGTAGCCCTTGAGGTCCACCAGGATGTGGATGCCGGCGGCGTGGATGCGCCGGGCCACCTCGGGCCAGGGCAGGCCGCGCAGCTCGTGAAAGTGGTCGAAGCCCCGGCGCAGGCGGGCGCGCATGGCGCCGCCGTCGTCCGGCCCGAGGGAAAAGGCGTGCACCTCGAAGGCGGCGCGGTCGTGCAGTTCGAACACTTCCGCCATCAGCCAGGCGGTGGCGTGGTCGTGCAGGTCGGACGAGAGGTAGCCGATGCGCAGCCGCGCCCCGGGCGCGCACCCGGGGTGGGCAAAGGGGTGGCGGGCCTGGTGCTGCCGGTGGGCGGCGTACTGGCGCTCCACCCAGCGGCGGGCGCATTGCTGCTGCTCCGCCAGGGTGGAGTCCACCGCCAGGAAGGCGAAGGGGAAAACCTTGCCGCTGGCCTGCCCCAGCCGCCGCAGGCGGGCGCAAAGCTCCGGCAGCTCGGTGCCCCATTCGCACACGGTCTGCAACTGGCGCAGCAGGCCGCTCACCGCCTCCACGTAGTCCGGCTCGGCGCGCAGCGCGGCGCGGAAGTGGGCGATGGCCTGATCCGGCATCCCGGCGTCGGTGAGCACGTTGGCCAGGTTGTAATGGGCCATGGCAAAGCCGGGCCGGCCCGCCAGCGCTGCCCGGTAGCGGGCCGCCGCGCCGGACAGGTCGCCCAGCCGGTGCAGCACGCCGCCCAGGTTGTTGAGCGCGTCCACGTAATCGGGCTGCAGGTCCAGCGCGCGGCGGTAGTGCTCTGCCGCCTGGCGATAGTCGCCCTGGTCCTTGGCCACGTTGCCCAGGTTGTTCCAGGCCTCGGTGTAGCCGGGCCTGAGGCTCACCGCCCGGCCCAGGCAGTCGGCGGCGTCGTCCAGCCGTCCCTTTTCCCGCAGGGTGTTGCCCAGGTTGTTGAGGATGGCCGGCTCGTCCGGGCTCTGGGCCAGGGCATGGCGCATCAGCAGTTCGGCGGCGTCCAGCCGCCCCCGGCGCTTTTCGATCAGGCCCAGGAGCTGGAGGGCGTTCACCTCCCGCGGGTCGGCCCGCAGCACCGCCTTGTAGATCCTTTCGGCGGCGTCGAGCTGGCCGGCCTGTTGCAGGGCCAGGGCCCGTTGCACGTGTTGCTGGAGTTTTTCGCGGCTGGGAGGGGCGTTCTTGATCATGGCGCACAGTGGCCGGTGGCGGCCAGCATCTGGTTGAAGGCGTGTTCGAGTTGCGCCGCCAGTTGCCCGGGGGCGAGCAGGGGCGAGGCCAGCAGCGCGGCCCGCAGGGTCTGGCGGTGGTGGGCGAGGGCGGTGGGGTCGGCGGCCAGGGCCAGGGCGCGGTGGACGTATTCCGCCTCGTCGGCGCAGGCCCATTCCGGGCGGCCCACCGCGCGCACCAGTTGGGCGCCGTGGCGGCTGAGCATGCCCCGCCGGCCGGCCAGGGTGACCAGGGGCACGCCCATCCACAGGGTGTCCAGGCTGGTCATGAGGCCGGTGAAGGGGAACGGGTCGAGGGCGATGTCCACGCGGCCGAAGGCGGCGTACCAGGCGCTGCCGCAGCTTTCACCCTCGAAGGCGAGGCGCTCGGGCCCGATGCCGTGGCGGGCGATGCGGGCGGCCATGCGGGCGGCGGTGGCGGGCTCGGCGAAGCAGCGGTTCTTGAACAGCAGCCGGCTGCCGGGCTGGCGGGCGAGGATCCGGGCCCACACGGCGAGCACCCGGTCGGTGATCTTGGCCGGGTTGTTGAAGGCGGCGAAGGTGACCGTGCCGCTGGCCAGTGCCGGCGGCGGCGCCACCCCGGGGGCGTCGGCAGGCGGGGCGAAGCAGACGTAGCTTTCCGGCACGCGCCAGATGCGTTCCACGTACAGGCTTTCATCCTCGGGGGGCAGGCTGGCGTGGTCCGCCAGCAGCCAGTCCATGGCCGCCAGCCCGGTGCTGCCGGCGTAGCCCAGCCAGGCCACCTGCACCGCGGCTACGTGGCGGGCGAAGAAGGGCAGGCGGTTGCCGGCGGTGTGGCCGGCCAGATCCACCAGCACGTGCACCCGGTCGGCGCGCAGACGGGCTTCCAGGGCGTCGTCGTCGAGCCCGGCGATGGCGCACCAGCCATCCGCGGCGGCGCGCAGGCGGGCGCTCAGGGCGTCTTCCACCGTGTTCTGGGCGTAAAGCAGCCATTGGCTGCCACCCCCCGGGCGGGCTTCCAGCACCGGCAGCAGCAACCGCCCCACCGGATGGTTGTAGAGGTCGGCGCTGACGAAGCCCACCCGCAGGGGTTCGCCCGGCTGGCGGGGGTTGGGCGGGCGGGGGCTGCGCGGCACCCGACGGGCCAGCGCCTCGCCGTAGGCGCGGTGGGCGGCGGCAAGCCGGGGGCCGTCCACCGACTCCAGGTAGTTCAGCACCAGCAGCAGGTTGGAATGGGCGCGGAAGAGCGTGGGGTCGAGGCGGAGCGCTTCCCGGTAGGCGGCCACGGCTTCGTCGCTGCGGCCCAGGCTCTTGTGCACGTTGCCCAGGTTGTTCCACAGGGCGGCGGCGGGGGCCAGGGCCAGGGCGCGGCGGTAACAGGCGGCGGCTTCCTGCGGCTTGCCGGCACGGTCGAGGGCGGCGCCGTAGTTGTTGAGGGCTTCCACCGCGTCCGGGTCCAGCCGCAGGGCGTGGCGCAGCGCTTCCCGCGCCGGGGTGTGGCGGCCGCTGGCGGCCAGCGCGGCGGCAAAGTTGGTCCACAGGCCCGGCTGCTCCGGGCGGGCGCGCAGGGCGGCCTGGTAGCGCTCGGCGGCTTCGGCGTAGCGGGCCTGGGCGTAAAGGGCGGCGCCCTGGGCGGCCAGGGCTTCGGGCGTGGCGTTCACGGGGCCGCCCTGTCGTCCCGGCACCGCATCCGCCCACGGCGCAGCGAGCACAGCCCGCCGGCAGCGGGCAGCCAAGGGCGCGCACGCCCTGCGCGGGGGCCGGACCGGTGTGTGCTCATGGCGCCTGCAGGGCGGGTTCGGCCGCGGCCTGGCGCCGGCGCAGGCGGGCGATGGCCGGGTGTGCGGGCATGTAGGCCTGGGCCCAGAGGGCGAGGGCGGCTTCGTCCCGCCGGGCCTCGACCCCGGCAAAGCCGGCTTCCACCAGGGCGCGGGCCAGGGTCCGGGCGGTGAAGCCGGTGCGGTGGGCCATGTAGAGGTTGCCGGCGGCCAGGGAGGGACGATGGCCGTAGAGGATGTCCAGCGGCGCAATGGGCCCGGCCTGGGACACATAGGCCGCGTCCTCCAGCTTGTCCTCCGCCACCAGCCGCGCCACCGCCTGCAGGTCCGGCAGGGTGATCAGCAAATAGCCGTCGGGCCGCAGCACGCGCACGCATTCCGCCAGCGCCAGCGGCACCTCGTGGGGGTAGAGGTGCTCCAGGTTGTGGGAGGAATACACCGCATCCACCGCCGCACCGGGTACCGGCGCCATGTCGGTGATGGAGGCGACGAAGTCCGGCGCCACCTTCGGGTCCAGGTCCAGGCGCAGTTCGCGCCACTGGCCGGGGGCGAAGCTCGGGTGCAGGCGGCTGGGCAGGGGGCCGCAGCCCACGTGGAGGACAGTCTTCATCGTGTGGGGCTCCTCGCCGCGGGCAGGGCAATGATTTCCATGCAGGCCTTGTAGCGCTGGCTGACGCCGTAGCGCACCGGGGTAAAGCCGGTGGCGGCCAGCAGCGCCATCAGCCGTGCCCGGCTGAAGTTGTGCAGGTGTTCGATCTCGCCCCAGTAGGGGTTGCGGCGGTTGGCGTCGAGGGCGCGCCAACTGGCGCAGTCCATGTTGGGGCAGGAGACGAACAGGGCGCCGTCTTCGGCGATCAGGCCCCGCACCCGGCGCAGCGCGGCCACCGGGTCCGGCAGGTGTTCCAGCACGTCGGCCAGGGAGACGACGGTGTAGGGCCCGGCGAGGGGGGCGTCCATCAGGTCGCCGGTGATGGCCTGGCAGCCCAGGGCGCGCAGGGCGTCCGCCGCCTCGGCCCGGGCATCCAGCCCGGTGGCGGCAAAGCCGTATTCGGCCGCGGTGTAGACCAGCCCGCCGGCGCCGCAGCCCACATCGAGCCAGCTCAGGCCGCCCGCGAACAGGCGCGGCGCGGCTGGCAGCGCCGCCAGCACCCGCTCCACCACCCGGGACCACACAAAGCGCTGCGGGTCCGCATCGCCCCCGGCCACCTGGCTGGCGTGGCTGTGGCGGAAGAGTTCCACCAGCCCCTCGGCGGTGAAATGGCCGTCCGTATGCACGTGGCCGCAGGCCGTGCAGCGCCGCCAGGCAAGCTGCTCCGGCAGGGGCGGGTGCCACAGGGCGTGGCCCCGGCAATCGAAGCTGCCCAGCGGGGTGAAGGCCGGGCTCCCGCACAGGGGGCAGGCGGCGAAAGGCTGGCGCAGGTGCGGGGCGGGCGGGGGCGCGCCGGCCGCCGTGGCCGGGTGGGCCCAGGCCGCCAGATCCGCCCCCAGCCGGGCCACCACGCTCCCCCAGTCGCCCAGGGCGGGCTGGCGATAGAGGCGGATGGTGGGGTACCAGGGGCTTTCGTCCCCGTGGTTGCCCCAGCGCCAGTCCGGGCTGGCGTGCAGCATCAGCCACACCGGCCGGCCCAGGGCGCCCGCCAGGTGCGCCACCGAGGTGTCGGTGGTGATCAGCAGGTCCAGCTCCAGCAGGATGGCGGCGGTGTCGGCAAAGTCGGCAATCTCCGGCCCCAGGTCGGCAAGCTGGGGCAGCGGTGGCGCCTGGGCCAGATCCGCCGTGCCGTCGCCCTTCTGCAGGGCGAAAAAGCGCACGCCCGGTGTGGCCAGCAGCGGCAGCAGCGGCGCCAGCCGGGGCGAGCGCCAGCGGTCGTTCTTCACATTCGGGTTGCCCGCCCACACCAGGCCCACCTTCAGGCCCTCGCCCGCCAGGCGGGCGCGCCAGCGGGGCAGCCGCTCCCGCTGCACCCGCAGGTAGGGCACGGCCCGGGGCAGATCCGGCAGGTCGATCCCCAGCAGGCCGGGCAGGCTGAGGAGCGACACGTGCTTGTCGAACTCGGGCAGCGCCTCCCCCATGCGCAGCACCTGGTCCACCCCCAGGTGGGCGTCCACCAGGCCCATGAGCGGCTCGTGCAGCTCCAGGATCACCCGTGCCCCCCGCGCCTTGACCAGGGGCAGGAAGCGGAAGAACTGGATGGCGTCGCCAAAGCCCTGCTCCACGTACACCAGCAGCCGGGTGCCGGTGAGGTCCTCCCCCCGCCACAAGGGCCGGGGCAGATCCCGGGGGGCCGGCTGGTGGCGGCGCCAGCGCCATTCGTATTCCTGCCAGCCCTGGCGCAGGCGGCCCGCCGCCAGCAGCGCCAGCGCGTAGTCCCAGTGGCAGTCCGCCAGATCCGGCTTGAGCGCCAGCGCCCGCTCGAAGTGGGGCAGCGCCTCCTCCAGCCGGCCCAGCGCGTGCAGGGTGGCGCCCAGGCGGTTGTGGCCCTCCGCCCATTCCGGCCGCAGCGCGGCGGACTGGCGGAAGCAGGCCAGCGCCGCCTCCGTGTGGCCCTCTTCCAGCAGCAGGTTGCCCAGGTTGTGATGGGCGTCCGCGTACTCCGGCAAGGCGGCGATCGCCTGCCGGTAGGCCGCCTCCGCCTCCACCACCCGGCCCTGGCGGCGGCGGATGATGCCCAGCAGCGTCAGCCCCTCCGGCCGGCGCGGCGCCTGGGCCAGCACCTCCAGGCACAGCGCCTCGGCAACGACAATATCGCCCCGCCCCTGCGCCTGGAGCGCGGCACTGAGCGTGGCAAGCAAAGGAGTCTCGGCAGCAGCCTGGTTCATGGCAGAAACGGACAGAGGTTTGCTGCCACTCTAGGCCGGAGGCTGCCCCGGCGAGGGGGGGAAAAGCGGGGCGGCGGAGGGGTAATTGTGGGTGGGGGAGTTCAGGGATCCGGCGTGTAACCCCTGGCCGAGGACACCGGTGAAGGCGTCCAGGCCATCACCGGTTGGAGCATGCCCGCGAGCGTGCTCAGTGGCGGACTGTGCGGCGCGATGGCTTGCCCGCGCGGCTACGCGGCTCCGGCGGCTTCCTTGACCGCCCGCAGGGTGTAGGTGGCCTGTCGGATCACGTTGTTTTCGCGGCGCATGGCTTCGAACACCTGTTCCTGGGTGACGTGGCCTTCGGCGAGCCGGGTTTGCCACCAGGGGTCGAGTTCCAGTTCGGTGTGTTCGAGGGCGAAGTCGATGCCCAGGTAGAGGCCGAGGGGGGTGTTGGCGGCGCCGGCGGCGAGCCATTCCCGGTTGGCTTGCTGGCTGAACATGAGCAGGCCGTCGCCGGTGACGGGGCGGACGTGGGTGGGGTCGTTGAGGTAGCTGTCGTGCCGGGGGTGAGGGACGACGATGCGGACGGTGGCGCCGGGGGCGCACACGCGCCACAGCTCGCGCATGAGGCGCAGGTAGGTGTCGGTGGCGGCGCCCAGGTGTTCGAGCACGTGGATCATGAGCACCTCGGCCACGGCGTTTTCCGGCCAGGGCCAGGGAAAGCGCTCCAGGTCCACCACCTGATCAGGCTGGCAGGCGGGGTACTTGTCCACGTTGAGGAAGCCCTGGATGTGGCGGTGGCCGCAACCCAGGTTCAGGCGCAGGGGTTCCCGGGCCTTGGGCGCGGCTTCCGGGTGTTTGCGGGCGTGGTCGGCGCGAGTGTTCATGGGGCTCGGAATCCGTAAAGGTGCGGGTTGAGGCGTGTGGCGCGTCTGCCCCCGTGGCGGACAGGCGCGCAGCGATGACAGGCAGTATTCATGGGGGCTCCGGTCCGCGCGGGGCGGCTTCCCGGGTCATGGCTCCACGGTGATGGGGCCGGGCGGCTGCTCCTGCTCGTGGCGCAGCCACATGGCCACCAGGGCATGGTCCAGGGCGCGGGCGAAGTGGTCGGTATCGAACAGCGGGGCGGTGAGCCGCTGCTGCGCGAGCTTTTGCCGCAACTTTGCCAGCATTTCGGGTTGCCGTGCCAGCAGCAGGGCGCGGGCGGCGTAGGCGGCCAGGTCCGGGCAGACCAGCTCCGGCAGGCCCACGGCCTGGAGCAGCCCGGCGCACACGCGGCTGGCGAAGGTGTCGCCGGGGGCGGTGAGCACCGGCACCCCCGCCCACAGGGCATCGCTGGCGGTGGTGTGGGCGTTGTAGAACAGGGTGTCGAGGAAGAGGTCCGCGTGCTGGTGCCGGGCCAGGTGTTCGGCCTTGGGCAGGCTGGGGGCGAATATCAGCCGGGCCGGATCGATGCCCCGCCGGGCGGCTTCGGCCTGCAGGTTGGCGCAGGCGGCGGGGTTGCCGGCGTAGAGCCAGAGCACGCTGCCGGGCACGGCGCGCAGGAGCTGCATCCAGACGCCGAAGATCAGCGGCTCGATCTTGTAGGGCGAGTTGAAGCAGCAAAAGACGAAGCCTTCTTCCGGCAGGCCGCAGGCGGCGCGGCTGGGGCTGGGCGCGGCGATGGGCTGGTCCCGGTCGTTCACCTGGTAGCTGGCGGGCAGCCACACGGGGGCCTCGCTGTAGAAGCGGGTGTCGGATTCGGGGAGCACGGTCTTGTCCGCCAGGATGTAGTCGATCCAGGCCGCGCCCAGGGTGCCCGGGTAGCCCAGCCACTGGGCCTGCACCGGCGCCGGGCGCCAGGCGAGGATGGCGGGGCGGGCGCTGCCCGTGTAGCCCTTGAGGTCCACCAGGATGTCGACGCCGTCGGCGCGGATGCGCTCCGCCGCCGCCCGGTCGGACAGGGTGGAAAGATCCACGAAGGCGTCGCAGTCCGCCTGGATGCGCCGGCGGTAGCCGCTGCCGTCGTCCGGCCCCAGGGAGTAGGCGTGGATGCGGAAGGCCTGCCGGTCGTGGCGGCGGAAGAGGCCGAGCATGAGGTGGGCGGTGGCGTGGTTGTGGAAGTCCGCCGACAGATAGCCCACCCGCAGCGGGCCCGGCTCCCGCGTCGGGCGCGGCGGCAGGGGGGTGGGCGCGGCGGCCGCGACATGGGCGGCGTAGCGACGGGCGATGGCCAGTTGCTCGGCCGCGCTCACCGGCTGGGGCAGGGCGAGAAAGACGAAGGGCGAAGGGGGGGTGCCCGGCCCGGCCCAGTCCAGTGCCGGCTCCACCAGTGTGGCGCGCAGGTGGTCCAGCTCCGCCCAGTCGCACAGCTTCTGCTGCACGTGGACGGCCTCGGTGCGCAGGGCTACGTCGTCCGGCGCCAGGGCCAGGCCTTCCCGATAGGCGGCCAGGGCTTCCGGCAGTTCCCGCAGGGCCTGGTGGGCGTTACCCAGGTTGGCGAACAGCACCGGCGCGCGCAGGCCCAGTTCCACCGCCCGGCGGTAGCTGGTGATGGCCTCGCGCCAGCGGCCCAGGCGGGCGAGGCTGGCGCCCAGGTTGTTGTGCACCTCCGGCAGGGCTTCCTGGATGGCGAGCGCGGCCCGGTAGCTGGCGGCGGCCGCGGTCGGGTCCCCCAGTTCCTTGTGCAGGTCGCCCTGCTTGATGTGGGCGTTGATGTGTCCGGGCTGGCGGGCGGTGAGGGTCTGCAGCCGGCTCAGGGCGGCTTCGCGCCGGCCCAGGCGGTGGTGGGCCAGGGCGGCGTTGTAGAGCAGGCTCACGTGTTCCGGGGCGGCGCCCAGGGCTGTTTCGTAGGCGGCCAGGGCGCCGGTGTGGTCGCCCAGGGTGAAGCGGGCATTGCCCAGCGCCTGCAGCAGTTCCGGGCTGGTGATGCCGGCGGCCACAGCCCGGTGGGCCTCGGTGGCGGCCTCGGCGGCTTGGCCGGCATCCACCAGCGCCTCGCACAGGGCCAGGTGGACCGCCGGCTGCGCGGGGGCGAGCGCCCGCGCTTCCTGAAAGCAGGCGACGGCTTCGGCGTAGCGCGCCTGGCTGCGCAGCAGGTGGCCCAGGTTGAGGGGGATGTCGGCCCGGCTGGGGGCCAGCCGCCCGGCGTGGCCGAACACGGCTTCGGCCTCGAAGAGTTTGCGCTCCGCCCGCAGGCAGGCCGCCAGCAGCAGCCAGGCGTCCGCGTCTTCCGGCTGGTCCTGCAGGCGGCGGTGGGCGGCGGCGCGGGCCGGCTCGATGCGGCCGGCAAGGTAGTGGCTCCAGCCGTCCTGGCTGGCAACGGCCGCGGTGGCGGCGGCGGGGAGGGAGATGACGGCGTTCATGGCAGCGGGCAAAGCGGTGCGGAACCTGAAGTCTCGCCGCTGCCCGCGCCGGTGGGCGCCGGGAGCAAAGGGGGAAAGCCGGGCCAATCGTCGCGCGCCCCGCGGGGCGCGGCTTCGCGGGGGGCGTGGGCCAGGGCCCGCCGGCTGGACAGGCCGGGGATGCGGGCCTATGCTCGGGCGCAACCCCCCGCAGCACAGCCGCAGCCATGAACATCCAATCCATCACCGACCTCGACGCCATCTCCACCCTGCTGGCACAGGCCGCCTTGCCGGTTGCCGATATCGCGGGCCCATCGCCGCCGCACTTTTTCGGCCTCCACGACGGGGCCGGGCTGGCCGGCGTCGTGGGGCTGGAACTCTACCCGCCCCAGGCGCTGCTGCGCTCGCTGGCGGTGCGGCCGGATTGCCGGGGCCAGGGGCTGGGGCAGGCGCTGGTGGCCCACGCCGAGGCGGTTGCTGCCGCCAGCGGGGTGGATACGGTGTACCTGCTCACCACCACGGCCGAGGCTTTCTTCCTGCGCCTGGGCTATGCCCCGGCCGTGCGCGCCGCTGCGCCGGCTGCCATCCGGCGCACTTCCCAGTTCGCGGGCCTGTGCCCGGCCTCCTCCGCCTTCATGGTGAAGCCGCTGGCGGCTGCGGGCGGCGCCTCCGCCGGGCAGCCTGCGTGGCGCATCCGGGACGAAACCCCGGCCGACGCGGGCGCCATTGCCGCGCTCACCGCCGCTGCCTTCGCGCCCCTCGAGATCAGCCGCCATACCGAGCATTTCATCGTCGAGGCCCTGCGCGCGGCCGGGGCGCTCGCCCTCTCGCTGGTGGCCGAGGAGGCCGGGCAGGTGGTGGGGCACATCGCCTTTTCGCCCGTGGCCGTATCGGACGGCAGCCCCGGCTGGTTCGGGCTCGGGCCCGTGTCGGTGCTGCCGGCGCGGCAGCGGCAGGGCATTGGCGCCGCGCTGATCGAGGCCGGGCTGGCCCGCTTGCAGGCGCAGGGTGCCCGGGGCTGCTGCCTCGTCGGCCACCCGGCCTACTACCCCAGGTTCGGTTTCGAGCACCCCGCCGGCCTGGGGCTGGAAGGCGTGCCCCCCGAGGTGTTCTTCGCCCGCGCCTTCGGCGGCCCCATGCCCCGGGGGACGGTCAGCTTCCATCCGGCCTTCATGGCGGATGGCCCGCCATCCGGGGCCTGAGCGCCCGCCGTGGCGCCCCTGATCGAGCCGGAAACCCCCCGCCTGCTGCTGCGCCAGTGGCGGCATGCCGACCTGGAGCCTTTCGCCGCCCTCAATGCCGACCCGCGGGTGATGGCGTTTTTCCCCGCGCCC
>JRYG01000584.1_pt1 | contig 55089 bp, 50 predicted proteins | sample 235341 | NCBI WGS metagenome assembly JRYG01 (sample SAMN03074218, study PRJNA261478) | activated sludge metagenome | biome: Wastewater Treatment Plant; feature: Wastewater; material: Activated sludge; isolation source: activated biomass of a wastewater treatment plant treating hydrocarbon... ...
CGTGGTCGTCGAATACTGACGGCCATCGCCGGTCCCGCCGGCTTCTTCACTTTCTGCGGAGCGCCTTCGTGTCCTTCGAGATCATCGACCTGCCGATGCTGGCGGCGCTCAGCCGCGAGGCGGAGGCTACCCCGCGCCGGCGCAAGAACCTCAACTTCCATGCCGGCGACGCGTCCCGGTGCGCCCGGCTTGTCTATGCCGTGGCCGAGGGTTCCTACGTGCGCCCCCACCGCCACCTGGACCCGGAGAAGGGCGAAACCGTGCTCTGCCTGCGGGGACGTTTCGGGCTGCTGTTCTTCGCTGACGATGGCACGGTCAGCGCCACCCGGGTGATTGCCGCCGGCAGCGACTGCCTGGGCGTCAACGTGGCGCCGGGCACCTGGCATTCGCTGCTGGCCCTGGAGCCGGAGAGTGTCTTCTTCGAGGCCAAGGCCGGGCCTTACTGTCCCCTTTCCCCGGCGGAGACGGCCGCCTGGGCGCCCGCCGAAAACACCGCCGAGGCCATTGCCTACGAAGCCCGCCTGAGGCGGCTGTTCGACTGAGCCGGAGCCGGGCGCGGTTCGCCCGCCGCAGCGGTCAAGGAGCCTGTTCCGCCGCCGTTAATTCCGTTCTATCAACGGATTTCGGGCAGGGCGATGGGCGGTGGAGGCGAGCGGTTGGCCGGCGATGGGCTCGGGCTGGGCGAAGATGCCCTGGCCGCCCGGATCTATGCCGAGCAGGTGCGGATCGTCTATGAACGGGTCAACCTCGCGCTGCTGATGACGGTGCTGACGGCGGGGTTCATGGCCGCCACCATCTACCCCCAGGCCTCGCTCACCGACTGTCTGCTCTGGCTCACGCTGGTGTTCTCCACCGCCGGCTTGCGCTGGACGCTCAAGCGCGCCTACCTCCGGGCCGATCCGGGGCCGGAGGCGGCCCCCCGCTGGGCCAGGCTGTTTCTGCTGGGCACGCTCACCACCGGCGTGGCCTGGGCCTCGTCCAAGTATTTCCTGTTCCCGACCGGGGTGGAGGGCGACAGCGCCCGCTTCCTGGTGGGGCTGATCCTGATTGGCGTCGAGGCCATCGGCATGACGACGCTGTTCTATGTGAACGGCGCCTATTCCATGCTGGTGCTCCCCATCTCCACGGCCATCGCCGTGGACTTGATCCAGCGGGGCGACCGGTTTTCTTACCTGGCGCTGGGAGGCACCGCGTTGTTCGTGGTGCTGCTGATCAGCGCCGGGCGGCGGATGGCCTACTACCACGCGGAGGGCTTGCGCCAGCAGTACCAGATCGAGCAGATGGCCTGGGAGCTGGCGCGGGCGCGGGATGCCGCGGAGGCGGCGACCGTCGCCAAGTCCCAGTTCCTGGCCGCCATGAGTCACGAAATCCGCACCCCCATGAATGGCGTGCTGGGCATGAACGAACTGCTCCTGGGTACCCCGCTGAATGCCCGTCAGCGCCGCTTCGCCGAAACGGTGAAAAGCTCGGGGGAAGCCTTGCTCGGGGTGATCAACGACATTCTGGACTTCTCCAAGATCGAAGCCGGGCGGATGGAACTGGAGCATGCCCCCTTCGACCTCCATGCGCTGGTGGAGGACGTGGCCGAACTGTTTGCCGAGCGGGGCCAGGCCAGGGGCGTGCAGCTCCTGTGCCGCATTGCGCCGGAGCTGCCGCAGCGGGTCGAGGGCGATGCGCTGCGGTTGCGCCAGGTGGTGTCCAACCTGGTGTCCAACGCCGTCAAGTTCACCGCCAGCGGCCACGTGTTGCTGGAAGCTCGCCGTACCGCCGATGGTTCCGGGCGGGTGGAGATCGCGGTCAGGGACACCGGGATGGGCATGGAACCGGAGGTGTGTGCCAAGCTGTTCCAGCCTTTCATCCAGGCGGACCAATCCACCACGCGCCGCTTCGGGGGGACCGGGCTCGGGCTTGCCATTTCGCATCAGCTTGTGCGCCTCATGGGTGGCAGCATCGCGGTGGAGAGCCGCACCGGGGAGGGCTCCTGCTTCAGCGTGCAACTGCCGCTGGCAGCCGTCGCCGACGGGGGAGGCGAGCCCTTGCCGCGTCTGGATGGCAAGCGGGTGTTCGTTCTCGACGCCCATGCCATCGGCCGTCGCATCCTCCAGGAGCTGCTGGAAGCCAGTGGCGCCCGGGTGGACGTGGCCGAGGCGCCGCAGCGGGCGTGCCAACTGCTGCGGGAGGCCGCAGCGGCGGGCAGCCCGTATCTGGCGCTGGTCGCCAACGCCGATGGTCCCCCCGGGGGCGGGGAGTGGCTGGCCCGCGTGGGGGACGAGATCGCCGAGGCCGCCCCCGTGGTGTTGCTTGCCGCGGTCGCCCACGCCGGGGCGGAAGCCGGTTTGCCTGTCGGCGTGGCGGCTTGCCTGGCCAAGCCGGCGCGCCGGGGAGATCTGTTGCAGACCCTGGCCGGACTTGCGGTCCGCAGCGTCGCGGCAGCACCAGTGGCCGCGCAGAAAACGCCCCGTCCTGTGCCTCTGCCCGGCGGCCGCCTGCTGCTGGTAGAGGACAGCCCGGTCAACCGGGAAGTGGCGCTGGCCATGCTGGAGCCCCTGGGGTGCCGGGTGGACGTGGCGGGCAATGGCGACGAGGCGCTGGATGCCATCGCCCGCACCCGCTATGACCTGGTGCTGATGGACTGCATGATGCCGGTGATGGACGGGTTCGAGGCCACGCGCCGCATCCGCGCCGGCGAGCTGATCCGCCCCGGGCGCCGCCTGCCGGTGGTGGCGCTCACCGCCAATGCGCTCTCCCAGGACCGGGCCCGGTGCCTGGACGCGGGGATGGACGATTACCTCAGCAAGCCCTTTGCAGGCGCGGCCCTGCGTGCGATGGTGGAAAAATGGGTCCTGCCTGCCGCGCAACCGGAGCGGGAGGCGGAAGCGGTCTGATCCGGGCTCACCCGGGCGGCAGGCGGTAGCCCATGTAGGTCAGGCGCATCATGACCGCGAAAAGCCGCTGGAAATGCCGGCGGAAGTCTTCGGGGCCCGGGCCGGCAGGGGCCAGCGCCGCCTGCTGCAGACCCAGGAAGGCGTAGTAGGCCACCTGGCCGAAGAAGGCGGCTTCCTCCGCCCCGGCCACGTTGCGGCAAAGGCGGATCGCGTAGTCCAGCCGTGCCCGGTCCGCCCGCTGGACGTATTCCCGGGCGATCGCGTGGTGCTGGGCCCAGGCCCGGATGGCCAGATCCAGGGCGGGCGTCTTGCCCGCCGCCACGTCCAGGAACACACCCAGTTGCTCGACGGGGCTGGTTGCTGCCTCCGAGGCAGCGATCACCTGGCGGGTGCAGGCCTCTTCCCATTCGTCCAGCACCGCCCGGATATAGGCCTCCCAATGGGGGAAGTGGTGGTAGAAGGAGCCGCGGGTCACGCCCAGGCGGCGGGCCAGGCGCACGCTGGTGAATTCGGCGGCGCCTTCGTATTGCAGGCAGGCGAGGCCGGCGTCTAACCACTGGCGGCGGGTAGCTCGGGTCATGATCGGCTCGGGGCTGGGAAACGGCCCCAGTATGCGCCGCCCGGCCTTCTCCGCGGCACATGCCGGATGAAAAACATACAGCCTTGTCTTGTTCACGGTCTTTGACCATAGTCCATGCATCCGCGCGCAGCGAACAACGCAAGGGGGGATGATGATCAGGCGACTGACGGTGGATGTGCCCGCGGCGGTGACCCGGCACTGGCACGGGGGCGATCCCTTCCGGACCCATCTCTTCAATGCGCTCTCCCTGCTTTTTCCGGCGGGGGAGCAGAACTTCATCGACGTGGTGAGGGAGTTCGAGGCCGACGTGGCGGGCGACGCTCCGCTGGCCGCCGCGGTGCGGAACTTTGTCGGGCAGGAGGCGGTGCACCGCCACACCCACGGGGGATTCAATGCCCGGTTGGCCGCGTTGGGATACCGCAACCTGTTGGAGCCGTGGGTCGAGTGGCGCATTGCCCTCTCCCGGCGCTACCACCGGCTGAGCCGCCTGGCGGTGGTGGCGGCCTACGAGCATTTCACCGCGGTGCTGGGGGAAGGCCTGTTGCGCCACCCCGCCTGGATTGCCGGAGCGCCGCCGGCGCTGGCGGTGCTCTGGGGCTGGCACGCGGTGGAGGAAACCGAGCACCGGGCCGTGAGCTTCGATGTGTATCGGGCGTGCGGCGGGCGATATCTGCGCCGCGTGGGCTGGTACCTGTACGTGACGATGGCCCTGATGCTGGATCTTGCCGTGCAGACCACCTACATGCTGGGGCGGGACGGCGTGCTGCTGCGCCCTTCGACCTGGGGCAGCGCGGTGCGGCTGATGCTGGGCCGGGCGGGGGTGCTCCGGCATGTGCTGCCGCGCTGGCTGGCCTACTTCAAACCCGGCTTTCACCCCGCCGGGGGCGAGGGTGACCGCTTGGCCGCCGAATGGCTGGCCACCCATGCGGGCCAGTGGCGGCCTGTGGGGGCAGGTGCCCTGGCCGGGCCCTGAAGCCCGGGCGGACGGCGTTCAGGCTTCGTGTACCTGTCCCCCTGCCGGGTGCAGGGTGTGCCAGCGGGGCAGGGGCTGGTTGGCGCTTTCCCGGTAGCGGGCACTGTGCACCGGCGCCAGCAGGCGGGCGGTGGTGCCCAGGCTCCAGGGGTCGGTGGCGACCGGCACCGGCTGCAGCCCCTGGGCCAGGGCCCAGGCGGGTCCGGCCTCCTGCGGGCGGGCGGCGGGCTGCTCGGGCAGTGTCTCCCAGGCCAGTCCGGCGCGGGAGCCGGGGATGGCCAGCGCCTTGTAGAAATTGCCGTTGATCTGGGTGTGCTCCACCAGATAGGCGTGGAAGCGCCGGTACAACTCGTGGTCCACGGTGGTATGGGCCGCGGCCTGCCAGAAGTTGTCCAGCGTGCCCGCGTAGGTCAGGCCCCGGATGTCGTAGATGGCGGAGCCCGTTACCTTGACAGGCGTGCGGTGATGCAGGGCCGACATGCCCACGGTGCTGTTGATCACCACCACGCCACGGGCGTGCTGCAGCAGCGTCGGCAAGTGCTGATCGTGGATGTAATGCACGCGGTTGCTCACGCCCAGCTTGCGCGCCTGCAGGGCGATGCTGTTGCCGTAGTCGGTATACCCCCGGTCCATGGGGTGGTGCTTGATCACGAGATGGGTGTCCGCCGGAGCATGGGCGGCAAAGGAACGCAGGGTCTGGCGGATGAAGTCCTCCACCGAGCGATAGCCGGAATGGACGCGGACCTGGGCGTCGCAGTGCACCTGGAGCGGCACCAGGAAGAACTTCTCCGACAGTTCCGTTTCAAGCCGCTGCTGCATGCCCCGTTCCCGGTGCGCGTACAGGGGCTTGCGCCACAGCGCCCGGAGCCAGGGCAGGACTTCGCGGGCGCCGAGGGGCCGGTGGTGCAGGTAGTGGCGGAAGATGGGCCGCCCGAGGATGCTCGCGCTGTAGTAAAGGGTGGCCCAGGCGGCGGCGTGCCAGAAGCTGTTGCCCACCGGCAGCGGGTCCTGGGCCCGGTAGGCCGGGATGCAGCGGTAGAACATGGGGGCGCGGGGCACCTGGGAGTGGCCGTTGACGCCCAGCCGCTCCAGGGTCACGTAGTCCGGGCGGACGTACCCCTCTTCGAAGACGCAGATTTCCACGCCGTGGGCCAGCGCGATCTCGTGGGCCTTGCGGTGGATGGGCCGGCAGTCACCGAAGAGCATGACCACATCCACCTTCTGCTCGGCCAGGAAGCGCTGGAAGAAGGCCGGCCATTCGTCCAGCCGGCGGCGGTAGATCACCGCCTGGCTGGGGTAGAAAAGCCAGTCCCCGCCGTTGAAGTTGATCTTGGTCACACGGGCGCCCGCTGTCCGCAGGTCGTCGCCCAGGCGCCGGAAGAACGGTCCGAGGGGGCCCTGCAGGAGAAGCACGTGTTTGCCTGCAAAGCCGGCCAATCCGCCACTGATCATCGTTGTTTCCCTCAAGCGTTGCGCCTTGCTGGTGAAACCGGCGCTTGTCGGTGGGTGTGTCGGGCCTGCTCGTGGCCGGCCTGAGGGAAATAACGACAGTTTCGGGAAAGACTTGGGGCCCGGTTTCCGGGCGGACTCGGGCCTAACTTCGGATCAGGTTCCAGGCCATCCGGCCGGCAAAGCGGTGGAGGCCGCTGTCCCAAGGGGTGAAGCGGGGGAGCTGGAAGAGATCGCTGCCCCGCCGGGCGGCACCCCAGTGGGTCGAGACGGCTGCGTTGAAGCCGGCCCGTCGCACCATCTCCGCGTGGCGGGGCGCATAGTCCTGTCCGGGCTTGCCGTTGGGGTAGGCGAAGAGGCGAATGGGGACACCGGCCAGGGCGGTGAGTGCTTCGCGCCCGTGGGCGATCTCCGCCTGGGCGGCGTGATCCGGCAGGCGGGCCAGGATGGGGTGGCTGCAGGTGTGTCCGCCCAGCTCCATGCCGCGGCCGGGCAGGTCGCGCAACTGGGCGCGGGTGAGCATCAGCTTGTCCGGCAGGGGCTGGCCCGCCAGTTCGGCGATGGCTGCCACCGTCTCGCGTCGCTGGCGGTCCGGCTGGTATTTGATGGACCGCAGCAGGGTGTCGATGGCGGCGCGGCGGGCGGCGTTGCCGGCCAGGGGATGGGTGCCCAGGTTCAGGCGGGCCAGATCCAGGCAGTCTCCAGGGTGGGCGCGCACGGCTTCGATGACCGTGTCGTTCCACATGCGGCCGCCGTCCAGGTAGTCGGTGGCGACGAAGCAGGTGGCGGGCAAGCCGAGCTTTTCCAGGATGGGCAGGGCCACGTCGTGGTTGTCCGCGTAGCCATCGTCGAACGTGATGGCCAGCGCCCGGGCGGGCAGGGCGTTGCCGGCCAGGCGCGCCACTGCCTCGGAAAGCGGCAGCACCCGGAACCAGCGGGCGACGCCTTCCATGATCCGGGCAAAGCGCGCCGCGTCCGGCTCCTCCGGGAACAGCGGGTCCGGCCGGGCCAGCACCCGGTGAAAGATCAGGATGGAAAGCCGCCCCCGGTCACCCGCGGGGGAGAGCAGGTGGAAGGCTGTGCGCCAGAGCATGCTCAATCCTTCAGCAGCGGCCGTCGTGCCGGCCAGGGGGGAGGCGGAGGCGAAACCGCCGGCGGCGGGGGGTACGGGTCGAGCGCAGTGGTGGCTTCGGCCTCGGCTTCCCGCTGGGCCAGTTCGCGGCGCACCCAGTCCTGGGTGAGCACCATGATGACCAGGATGTCGTAGGGCAGATCCCAGTAGGCCAAACTGAGAAAGGCCCCGCCTACCGCGTAGCCCACCAGGCTCACCTGGCACATGGCGGCCAGCCGCCCGGCCCACTCCATGTCCGGATGCTCGGCGATGCTGCGCCGGATCCAGTTGGCGGTGCGCCAGGTGAGCAGCCATACCAGCAGGTAGAGCCCCAGGCCGATGAAGCCGTGCTCCCCCAGAACCTGGAAGTAGATGCTGTGGGCCGCGTGCACGTCCAGCGGGTCCGGCGCGTAGCGGGCGAACACGGCTGGTTCGTAGATGGCGAAACCGCCGCCGAAGAAACGGTCCGTGGCCAGATTCCAGGCCATCCACCAGGCGTTGATGCGACCCATGGCGGAGGCGTCCTTCTCGTAGCTGGCGATGGTGGACATCCGCTCGTCCCAGGCCGAAGGCATGAAGGCCAGCATGCCCGCCGCCATGAAGAACAGCGCGATGCCAAAGGGCAGCTTGTTCTTCGCGTGCAGCCACAGGTAGAAGGTCATCGCCGCGATGGCCAGCAGCGCCCCGCGGGAATGGCTGCCCAGGGCGCTGATGGCGCACAGGCCGATCATTGCCCACAGGCCGTTGCGCAGCCACTTCTTTTCGGTGTCGTGGGCCAGGTAGTGAATGAGGGGGATCAGCATGATCAGCGCCAGGGCGAATTCATTGTTGCCCTCGATGTAGCTGTCGGGCGGCCCCCACACCCGGTAGGCGCCCCCGGTTGCCAGGGTGAACAGTCCGCCCTTGGCCCCGAGGATGCCCAGGGAGCCGACGATCACCCACAGGAAGGTGTGGATGTGGGCCTTGGAGTGGAGCACCAGCAGGGTGATGAAGATCATGAACTGGATCTTCAGGTTCTTCACCAGCAGTTCGGCGGCGTCCTTCTCGTACAGGGCGTACTGGTGGGTGACGCAGAACCAGGCCACGAACAGGCCGAGGGTGACCGTCACCGCGTTCACCGGCAGGCGCTTGCGGTCGGTGGACAGCACGATGCCGGCCAGCGTCACCGCCACCGAGATCAGCGCCAGGGGCAGTTCCGAGGCGATCCAGGCATAGCGATGGGGGTTCATCAGCGACAGCCAGGTCCACAGCATCACGCCCACTGCCGGGTTGGCCAGCGCCCAGAAGCCGAGGAACAGCACGGCGGAGATGACGACGGCGTCACGCATGGGGCGGGCCTCCGGGGGCTGGCGCCGTGGCGTGGCTGATCACGTAGCGGTACTTGCCGGAGCGCTCGGGCGGGATGTCCGCGACCTCCTCCACCTCCACCCGCACCGATTGCCCGAGGCGGGCGCGGATGCCGTCCCGGATCGTCTGCGCCAGGGCCGGCTGATAGCCGGGGCCAGGCACCACCTGCACCCGGGTGTGCTCCAGGCTTTCCTGCACGATCTTGAAGCGGGCCACGCCTGGCAGGTCCCGGACCACGTATATGAGCGCCAGGCCGTGCATGGGGGTGCCGTCGGCCGCCAGCACGAAATCGGTGCTGCGGCCCTGGATTTCCTTGAGCACCGGCAGGCCCCGGCCGCAGGGACAGGGGTCGCGGTCGAGCACGCCCACGTCACCGGTGCGGTAGCGGATGAAAGGGTAGTCCCGGGTGGCCAGGTGGGTGACGACGATCTCGCCCGCCTGCCCGGGCGGCAGGGCTTGGCCGTCGGCACCGATGATTTCCACCAGGATGTCTTCGGCGGTAATGTGCATCCGCCCCGAGGGGCAGGCGTGGGCGATGAAGCCCGCGTCGCGCCCCCCGTAGCCGTTGGCCACCCGGCAGTCGAAGGTGTCCTCGATCAGGTGGCGTTGTTCCTCGTAAAGCCGTTCGGATGTCACGAAAGCCACCACGACGCCCAGATCATTCATCCGGATGCCCCGGTTGCGGGCGTGCTGGGCGATGCGGGCGAGGGCCGAGGGGTAGCCGAAGAGCATCCGCGGGCGCCGCTCGCGGATGCGGGCAACGAAGCTGTCCAGCCGCGTTTCCGACATCTGGAAGGCGGGCAGCAGCTCGGTGCGCAGCAGCCAGTCGCGGATGGCGCGTACCCGGTCCTGGGCGCCCAGTTCGATGGGCGAGCCCCACACCACGATTTCCCGGTCGCCGATGTCCACACCCCACCAGCGGGTGGCGCGCCACTTGGCCGCCACGTCGTGGCTCACCCGCTCCTTGCCGATGTAGAACACCAGTGGCTCGCCGGACGAACCCCCGGTGTTGAAGCGGGCCAGCGGCCCGGCCACCTGGGAGCGCAGGGCTTCGCTGTGGGCTCGGATGTCCGCCTTGGTGAGGAAGGGAAGCCGCGTCAGCGCCTCCAGTCCGTACTCTGCTGCCGGGTCGAAGCCGATCCTGGCGAACAGTGCCCGGTAGTAGGGCACGTGCTGGCCCGCGTGGGCGAGCAGGGCGCGCAGCCGTTGCGCCTGCAGGGCCTGGATCCGGGCCGGCGTCCACCACTGGCTGCGTTCCAGTGCGTCGCGCACGGCCACGGTGGAGTGGCCCTTCAGCCGTTCGTGCAGGGGGAAGAGGGTGCCGGCAATGACGCGGGTGATCCAGCTCATCGCGGCTGCTCCGGGAGGCGCAGGCGGCTCATGTGCCGCCTCCATGGGGGTCGGCGCCCACGGTGCCCGCCAGGCTGGCCGCCCTCTGGTGTTGCTGGTGCAGGTGGCGGAACTCCGCCTCCAGGATGTCCACCCGGGTGTCCCAGGCGTTGGCTTCCGCATGGGCGCGCAGGAGGCTCTTGTCCCAGGGTTCGCGCAGCGCGGCGTCCAGGGCCTTGACCAGCGCCACCGGGTCGCCGAAGGGTACGATGGTGCCCAGCTCGGGCCGGCAGATTACCTCCGCGTTGCCGCCCACGTCCGTGGTGACCACCGGAACGCCGCAGGCCAGTGCCTCCAGCAGCACGTTGGCCCAGCCCTCGTTGCGGGTGGACAGCACGAATACGTCCGCGGCGGAAAGGATGATGGGCAGTTCGTCCGCCGGCCGTGGCCCGAGAAAGCGGACGCAGTCGGCCAGCTCCAGTTGCTGCACCATGCTCTTGAGCTTGAGCGTCCAGTCGCCCTCCGGGCTGGGCCCCCCCACGATCAGGTAGACCAGCCCCGGGTGACGCCGGCGCAGTACCGGCAGGCATTCGAGTACCCGGTGGAAGCCCTTGCGCTCCACCAGCCCGCCGACGGTGACCAGCACCGGCACGTGGTTGGGCAGGCCCAGGTTGGCCCGGGCAGCGAAATGGTCAATGGGCTGGAAGCATTCCGCATCCACTCCATTGCCCACCACCCGCACATGATCCGGGGCGATACCCAGCCCCAGGGCCACCTGGCGCAGGGATTCCGACACGGCAAAGACCCGGCTGGCCGCCTGCAGCGCCCGCCGTACCCGGGGCGCGAGCGCCTTGTCCTGGCTGTGGCGCACTTCGGTTCCCCGCAGGGTGATGGTGACGGGCACCTCCAGCCAGCGGCCGAGCAAGGTGGCGGCGTAGCCGTCCGGGTAGGCAAAGTGGGCGTCCAGAATGTCCAGCCGGCCCGCGGCCTTGAGCGCCTTCAGCCGGGGCAGGGCGCCCAGGGCCAGGAAGAATCCGTCCAGCCGCTTGGCCAGCCCGGGCACGCAAAAGAAGCGCGGGTACCAGACCTCGAAGCCCCGCTGCTTTTCGTACTCCGGCGCACCGGGGCGAAAACCCGGCTTGAACCGGCGGATCAGCCCCTGCAGGGGGAACCAGGGGCTGGGAGCCACCACCGCGAGCGGCAGGCGCCGCCCGACGCGGAACATGCGCTCGCGCACAAAGGGGCCCGCCCCCGGCTGCACCTGGCTGGGGAACAGGCTGGAGAGCACGACGATGTGGGGCCCTTGGGGCGTGCTGGTCTCAGTCATGGGAGGCGGTCTCCCGGGCCCGCCACAGACCTTCGTAGATGGGGGCGTAGCGGGCCACGCTGTTGCGCCAGGTGCGCTCTTCCTCGACAAAGCGGCGGCCGGCGGCGCGCAGCGCCGGCCAGCGTTCGCGCTCGGCCAGGCTCTGCAGCAGGGCGCTGGCCAGATCCTCCACATCGCCGGCGCGGAACAGCAGGCCGGTCACGCCGTCCTCCACCAGTTCCCGGTGGCCACCCACGTCGGAGGCGACGAAGATCCGCCCCTGGGCCATGGCTTCCAGCGGCTTGAGGGGGGTCACCAGCTCGGTGAGGCGCATGGAATGGCGCGGGTAGGCCAGCACGTCCACCAGGTCGTAGTAGCGCTGCACCTGCGCGTGGGGCACGCGGCCGGTGAAGATCACCCGGTCGGCCACCCCAAGGCGGTTGGTCAGCGCCTTGAGGGCGGCTTCCTGCGGGCCGCCGCCCACCAGCAGCAGCCGCACCCGGGGCCGCTCCGCCAGCAGGCGGGGCAGGGACGTGATGAGGAGATCGAGCCCCTCATAGGCGTAGAAGGAGCCGATGAAACCGATCACTTCCATGCCGGCCAGACCCAGTTGCGCCTGCAAGGCCGGGTCCGGCTGGCCGCCAGGCTGGAAGGCGCCCGCATCCACCGCATTGGGGATGACCGTGATCCGCCCGGGCGGGATGCCCCGGGCCAGCATGTCCTGGCGCAAGCCCTCGCAAATGGTGAAGACGTGGTCGGCCCGGCGCAGGGCCACGGTTTCCAGATGCCGGGTGAGCCGGTAGCGCACGCTCCCCTCGGTGGTGGTGCCGTGGTCCACCGCTGCGTCTTCCCAGAAGGCGCGTACTTCATAGACCACCGGGATGCCCAGGCGCCGACCCACGTGGATGGCGGGCAGGGCGTTGAGCACCGGCGAGTGGGCGTGGAGGATGTCCGGCTGCAGGGCATCGGCCAGCGCCTCGATGCGGCGGGTGAGGCGGGACATCAGCTCCACCTCGCCCATGCCGGGCAGGCCGGAGAGCAGGCCGGGCGTGGTGGGCGTGCGGTAGAAGTGCAGGCCGTCCACATCTTCTTCTTCCAGGCTGCTGCCCTGCTTGGGGGAGGTGAGGTGTTCCGTGTGCCAGCCCCGGGCGCGTTGTTCGCGCAGGATGGCGGCGGTGCGGAAGGTGTAGCCGCTGTGCAGCGGGATCGAATGGTCCAGGATGTGCAGGATGCGCATTGGGCAAGGGTCCGTTCAGGCGGCAAGGCCGGCCAGTGCTGCGCCGGCGCGGGTTTCGGTCGTGCGGGGGGCCTCCTGGCCCAGGCTGCGGAGGAAAGCCTCGAACATCAGCAGGGTCCAGATGGGCGCGGAGTAGTCGCGGCGGCCGGATTGATGGGCGTCCACCAGGTGGACAAGGTATTCGCGGCGGAAATAGCCGGTGGCGGCCAGGGTGTCACCCAGCAGGGCCTGGCGTACCCGGGCCTGCAAGGGGCCGCGGAACCAGCGGGCCAGCGGCACCGAGAAACCCATCTTGGGCCGGTACAGCACCTCGTGGGGCAGGTGGGGCTCCATGGCCTTCTTGAACAGGTACTTGCCCTCGTTGCCCTGGATCTTCAGCGCGGCGGGCAGGGTGGCGAGCCATTCCACCAGGGGGTGATCCATGAGCGGCTCCCGCACTTCCAGCGCGTGGGCCATGCTGGCCCGATCCACCTTGGTGTTGATGTCGCCCACCAGATAGGTCTTGAGATCCAGATACTGGATCAGTGCCAGCGGATCGTCGGTGCCGGCGCGCTCCGCGTGGCCGATGAACACGTCCACCGCCCGGTGGCCGGACAGTTGCCGCCGGAACGCCGGGCTGAAAAGTTGCCGGCGCTGCTCCTCGCGCAGGATCGAGACGCTGTGGCAGTAGGCTTCCACCGCCGAGCGGGCGAGCGACTGAAAGGTGGTTTTGGCGCGGAACATCCGCGGGGCCCAATCCGCCTTGGGGTAGAGGCTGCCCAGGGCGCCGAAAAGCGGCCGCCGCAGCCCCAGCGGCAGCGCGGCGCGCAGGCGCTCTTCCATCAGGTGCAGGCGGTAGCGGCGGTAGCCGCCGAAGTTCTCGTCGCCGCCGTCGCCCGAGAGGGCCACGGTGACGTGCTGGCGGGCGAGCTGGCAGACTCGCCAGGTGGGCAGGGCCGAGCTGTCCGCGTAGGGCTCGTCGTAGAGCCGCGCCAGGGCGTCGATCAGATCGAAATCGTCGCTTTCCACCGTGTCCACGTGGTGGGCGGTGTGGTAGCGCGCCGCCACCTGGGCGGCGAAGGCGGCTTCGTTGAAGGCCGGGTCGGTGAAGGCGATGGAACAGGTGATCACCGGCTGTTCCGACACCCCCGCCATGGTTGCCACGACTGCGCTGGAATCCACCCCGCCGGACAGGAAGGCGCCCAGCGGGACTTCCGCGATCATGCGCAGGCGCACCGACTCCTCCAGCCGGCGCAGCAGTTCGGGCCGGGCGTCCTCCAGGCCGATGCGGCTGTCCGGTGCAAAGCGCACGTCCCAATAGGCTCGGGGGGGCGGCACGGGGTGGCCGCGGCGCAGGGTGAGCAGGTGGCCCGGCGGGAGCTTTGCCGCGCCCTGGAAGATGGTGCGTGGTTCCGGCACGTAGCCCAGCGCGAAGTAGTCTTCCACCGCGGTGGGATCGATGCGGGTATCGAACGCCCGGTGGACGCGCAACGCCTTGAGCTCCGAGCCGAAAACGAAGTACCCGTCCGCCAGGGTGGCGTAGAACAGGGGTTTGACGCCCAGCCGGTCCCGCGCGAGGAAGAGGGTTTCCCGCGCCTGATCCCATACGGCGAAGGCAAACATGCCCCGGAAGCGTTCCACGCAGGCCTCGCCCCATTGCTCCCAGGCGTGGACGATCACCTCGGTGTCGCTGCGGGTGTGGAAGGTATGCCCCAGGGCAGTGAGTTCCGCCATGAGGGGTTGGAAGTTGTAGATCTCGCCGTTGAATACCACCGCCACCGAACCGGTCTCGTTAAAAAGGGGCTGTTGCCCCGAGGACAGGTCGATGATGGACAGGCGCCGATGGCCCAGGCCCAGCCCCGGCTCCAGATGAAGTCCGCCTTCATCCGGGCCCCGATGGTGCTGGGTCTCGTTCATCCGGTCGAGCAAGGCACGGTCGACATCACGCCGACCGTTGAGATCAAGGATCCCGACGATGCCGCACACTCAGGTTTTCTCCCGCGCTTTTGCGCTTTATTTATGTATGGGTGTTGCTTCGGTGTTGCCGAGGTTCAGATCCGGTCGCGCTCTCCCAGCAGGCGGTCATAGACGCCCAAGTAACGGTTAACCATAACGTCCAGTGCGTAGTGTTCTTCAGTCAGCGCCCGCGCCGTTCGTCCGTGCGCCCGGGCGGTGGCCGGATCGGCGGCGTAGCGGCCGATGGCGTCGGCCAGTTGGGCGGCATCGGCTGGTGCGACCAGGGCGCCGGTGACACCTTCGCGCACCAGCTCCGGGTTGCCGCCCACCGCCGTGGCGACTACCGGCAGGCCGCAGGCCATAGCTTCGAGTATGGTATTGGAAATGCCCTCGGCAAGGGAGGGCAGAACCAGCACATCGAAGGCGGGTAGCAGGGCGGGTACGTCGCTGCGTTCCCCGGGCAGCCAGGCGGCTTCGGCCAGCCCCGCCCGGGCCAGGCGCTCCAGGGCGGGGGCACGGTCCCGCCCGTCGCCGAGGATCACCAGTCGTAGCCGGGGGGCATGAGGAGCCCCGCTCTGGCGCAGGCGAATGAAGGCCTCCACCAGGGTCATGAAACTCTTGACGGCCTGCATCCGGCCCACGGCGCCGATCACGAACGAGCCTGCCGGGAAGGGCAGGCCGGCCGCGCTGCTGTCGGGCCGGAAGCGTTCGCTGTCCACACCGTTGCAGATATGCTCCACCGCGCTGGCGCTGAAGCCCACCCGGTGCACCAGGTAGTCGTGCAGATCCCGGGAGAGGGCGACGTAGCGGTGGACGAAGGGCCGGTAGGCCCGGCGGACGAGCCGCAGGCGGCGGTTGCTGCCGTCCAGGTCGCCCACGTCGCGGCCGTGCTCGCCGTGCACCCGTGCGGGCACTCCGGCCAGGGTGGCGGGCAACTGCGCTTCCAGCGCCGCCAGGTTGCGGCTGTGCACCACGGCGGGTTGAAGGTCGCGGAACAGCCGGTAGAGGCGGGGAAAGAGCTTCCACCCGGGGCCCGGCGGCTTCTCCAGGCAGATCACCGGCACCTGGGGGTCGCGCAGGCGCTGCCGGAAATCCGTGGCGCCGGTGAGCGAGACGATGGCGTGCCGGTAGCGTCCCGGCGGCGTGTGGTTGATGAGGTTCACCACCCCGTTTTCCAGCCCGCCCACGCCAAAGTGGTAGAGCACATGGGCGATCAGGGGGGGGCGGCTCACTGGCGGGCCCTCCCGTCGTTGCGCCGCGCGCTGTCCGCGGGGGGCATCGCGCGCGCTGCGCAGCGCTTGGGCGGCCAGGCGCTCATGGCGCGCCGGCCTCGTTCAGGGAGGCGGCCAGCGCCGGCAGCATGGCCTCGGCGAAGCGCCGCAGCCGTGCCTGCTGGGCGGCCAGTGGCAGGGGCGCGCTCATCCCCTGGGTTGCGGCAGGCGCGGGCGTTTCCTCGTAGGGGGCGAACACGGTGAGGATGGCCATGCGGCCCGGGCCGCCCTGCAGCCGGGACCAGGCCTGGGCCAGCTTCACCCGGTAGGGATTGCCGGAGAACACGCCCTCGGCCCAGTACCAGGTGACGGCCACGAACTGGCCGCCCCGCCCCGCGATGCGAGCCTCCCGGGCGTGCACATAATGTCCGCTGCCATGCAGGCTGGTGCCGAATTCGCCGGTCTGCCGCCAGCGGGGGTTGTCCGTGCTGGCCAACACGTTGTCGGAACTGAGGCCGCCACTCCCGCGGGTGGCGGCGCCGTAGAGGTAGGCGCGGAGGAAGACGTCGCCGGAACTGTCCCGGTAGGTGCGGCGCAAACTCGCCTCGGCACGGCGGAAATCCGGCTCCCAGGCGGGCGGCAGCGTGTCGGCCGGGGCCAGCGCTTGCCATTCGGGGGGCGCGGCCGGGACGGCGATATGCGGGTTGCTCAGGCTGGCGGGTGCATCCAGCCAGTGCCCGGCCAGGGGCGGCAGCGCCGCCAGCGTAGCTGTGGCCAGGGCCACGGCGGGCAGCACCCCGCCGATCCGGGCGGTATCCGCTCGGGGGTGGCGGGTTCGGGGCATGGGCGGCGGGTCTTCGCGCCAGAACGCACCCGCCCAGAACAGGGCGCCGATGACCAGGGCGAAGAACACCCAGCCGTAGATGAAGTGATCCACCCCGACCGCCAGGGTCATGTCCGACCAGTGGCCGAGCAGCACGATGAGGTAAGCGCGCAGGCCGTTGGCGAGGATGGGGACGGCCAGCGCCAGCGCCACGAACACCACCCGGCGGCTGAGGTGGCGATACATGAGCCAGGCGTAGAGGCACCCCACGGTGAATGAGGCGATCAGGTAGCGCAGGCCACTACAGGCCTCCACCACCGACCAGTTGCCGGTGGGCAGGGCAAAGTTCAGCCCCTCCCGGTACACCGGCACGCCAGTCAGACGCAGGGCGGTGACGGTGAAATCGGCTGTGAACTGCATCAGTCCCGGCACGAAGGATTCGCCGAAAGGCACGGCCAGGAACAGGAAGGCCATGGGGAAAGCGAGCGTGCGTGCGGCCCGGTGTCCCAGCACTGCCCAGGCTGCCAGCGGCAGCGTGGCGACGGCGGCGTATTGCTGGGCCACGCCCACATGGGCCAGCCCGGCCACCACCCACAGCAAGCCGGGCAGGGGCAGCAGCAGCAGTGGCAGCCAGGTCGGGCGCGGCGGCGCGGCGAGTAACCTGGCACGTTCCCGCCAGCCCAGCCACAGGGCGATGGGTGGGACCAGGACACAATGGGCGTAAGTGCCTGAGCGCAGCCAGATCGCCACCATGTCGGCGAAGCTGCCTGCGTAGAGCGCCAGCAGCGCCAGCCACAGCACGAGCAGGGTGCGCAGGGCGGCGCGCCAGGCGGTGGGCACCGGACCGCTGGTGGTGGGGCCGGACACGGGACCGCCACGTGGCGGATCGGCTCCGATTTCGGGATCAGGGCGGGTGGGCCGCGCCGGGGGGGGGCGGCTCGATGCGACCAGGGGCGGATCGGAGAGCTGGATCTGCATGGCCTGGCGCCGCAGTCAGCAACCGCTTATTGACCGGGGGGTGGCGAGATGGGGGCGGGGCTGCATGCTCTGAAGCTTCCCTTCGGGCTATGGCCGGGCCGCTGCCTCAGGCGGCGATGGCGATGCTTGGCGGACGGGCCGACGACGGCGCCTGGCTGGCGCCCAGGATCTGGGGTGCAGGTTGCTCCTCGGCGGCGGCAACGTGCAGCAGCTCCTTGAGGCGGGCCAGATTGGGCAGCCAGCGGTAGTCCGCCAAGATGCGCTCCCGGGCGCGCCGGCCCATGTCCTTGGCGTCGGCCGACGTCAGCAGGTCGAGGGTGCGGATGACGAAATCGAGGGCATCGGTGGCCACGTTCAGTTCGTCCGGCACCCGTGCCTGCACCCCTTGGGCGCAAATGGGCGAAATGATGGTGGGACGGGCCATGGCCATGGCCTCCAGCACCTTGTTCTGGACGCCCCGGGCCACCCGCAGCGGCGCGACCACGACGGCCGCGTGCTGCAGGTAGGGGCGGATGTCGGGTACCGAGCCGGTGACGTGGATGCCCGGCAGCCGGCCCAGCGCCGTGACCGCCGGACCGGGGCTGCGGCCCACGATCCAGAAGCGGGCCTCGGGCATGGCGGCCAGGACCTTGGGAAAAACGTGGGCAGCGTACCAGCGCACCGCATCCTCGTTGGGCCAGTAATCCATGGCGCCGCTGAACACGACGGCCTTCTGCCCGGCCGGGAACGGCGAGGCCAGATCCGGCGAGGGATTGAAATAATCCGTGTCCACACCATTGAACAGCACCTGCACCTTGGACGCACATTCCGGTGCCAGCCGGCTGAAAAGGTCCGCTTCGGCCTGGGTGACGAACAGCGAGCAGTGGCTGGACTGGGATACCTTTCGTTCGTAGTCGAGCAGCATCTTCCCTTCCCGGCCGTAAAGCCAGGACATGGGCCAGCGGTGGCGGCGGGCGTACTCGGCCCACTTTTGCGAATCCACGTCCACGAAGTCCACCACCTTGCAGGGCAGGTCCAGGTCTTCCACGTACTGGGCCATGGTGGAGGAGAACACCACCACCCGACGGATGCGCTGCTCCTTGACGGTACGGCTGACCCACTGCGCCATGCGCGCGTCCCGGTAGTAGGGCAGGGACAGGCTGGTACCTTCCCGCAGGCCCGCCAGGCTGCGCAGCTTGGCGTGGGCGGGGGACAAGGGGGCCAGCAGGTAGTCGGTGCAATAGCTGCGGATCACCGGCTCATGGCGGCGGTCGTCTGGATCGTCCACGAACGCGCCCAGATACACCCGGTAATGCCGCGCCAGATAGTCGAGCAGGTGAAACGAGCGCAGCTTGTCACCCTTGTTGGGCGGGTAGGGGATGCGGTGAGCGAGAAAGAGCAGTGGCTGCATGTCCGTTAGCCCAGGCTGCGTACCAGCAAAGGGCCCAGGCGATTGGCCACACCCCGGGGGAGTCGCCGCCAGGCCTCGATGAACAGCCGGTACTTGGGGTTGAGCGGATTGTTGTTGGGCACGGCCTTTGCGGTGATCAGTGCATATTCATAGGATAAGGGCTGCGGCTCGAAACCCCAATTGCGCTTGAAGTCAAAGGAGCCGGTACCACGCTTGCTGCGCCCGTAATCAAAGACGGCAACCCCTTCGTCGCCCGCCCGCCGCATCAGTTCCCAGTACTTGAAGTCATTGGCGGCCAGAGCGCGCGCTTCGGGGCAGTCGCCCGCGTAGTAGGGCAGGATCTCGTCCCGAAAGCGAAACGATAACACGCCGCTCACCGCCATGCCCGCGGAGTCGAACACGTTGAGCACCGAGCAATCGTTGCCGAAGCATTCCTTGAGCAGGGAAAAGTATCGCTTTGGCAGCGCCGGGGTGCCGTGGCGATGGACATTGTCGGCATAAAGCGCGAAAAAAGTCTCAAGACCCCCATCCGGGGTGCTCACGAGCCCGTTCTTGATGCCCTTGCGCACCATCGCGCGCTGTTTGCGCGGGATGGCCGCCAGGTTTTCGTCCGCGGTGGGGAGCAGGGGCTTGCGGAAGGTCACGTAGAGATCCTGCCGGGGCCAGTCCGGGTGGCGGACGGCCATATGGCGCAATTCCAGGTGGCCCACGCCCCGTTCGATGGCCAGGTTGGTGGCGGCGTCGGTGAGGATCTCGGCAGCGCCGCTGTTGCTCGCGGCGATGCCGCCATAGACACAAAAGGGCAGCGACACCAGGGAATGGCCGAACAACCGGCTCTTGACTTCCGCCAGGGGCAGCACGCCGGTGATCTGCCCTGCCTCTTCCACGTAGTGGAAATGGGTGCGATGGCCAAAGGCTTCTTCGATCACCCGTTTCCAGCCGGCGAGATGGAAGAAGCTGGCCTCCGGGCAGGCGCGGACGAATTCGTCCCAGCGGGCGTGGTCTTGGGGCAGCAGGGGCTTGAGGGCGCTCATGTTCAGTGGTGGGCAAACGGTTGATCCAGCGCGCCGGCGTCGGCCAGCACACGGGCCGCCGGGGCCCAGCGGAAATCCCGCACCAGCCGGGTCAGCCGGGGCAGGGTGCGGTCCAGGTTCAGGTAATGGCGGAAGCGGGTCTTGCCCGGCAGGCCGGAAACCCGGGGTTGATCCGGATCGATCTCCCAGGGGTGGAAGTAAAAGATCGCCGGCTGCCCTTCCCGGTTCACCTGGCGCAGCAGGCTGCGTGACACCGCGTAGGGCAGCAGCCGGAAGAACCCGCCGCCCCCTGCGGGGTAGGTCCGGCCAAAGGCGGCCACCGTGCTCACGGGAAACTCGGTAAGCCCGGGCCGGATCAGGTAGGGCGCGCGCGGGGAGCCGGGCATGCCGTAGTGGTCGTGCCGCACCGGATAAATGCTCGAGCTGTAGCGGTAGCCGGCTTCGGCGATGGCGTCGAGCGCCCACAGGTTGGCTTCGCCGATGGAAAAGCTGGGCGCGCGGTAGCCGATCACCGGTACGCTTCCCACGTCCTCCAGGATGCTGCGGGCGAGGACGATGTCGGCGGCAAAGGCCTGGGGCGTCTGCTCGCTGGCGCGTAGATGCGCGTAGCCGTGGCTGGCCAGTTCGTGGCCGGCGGCGACGATGCGCCGAACCATGGCCGGGTAGCGCTCCGCCACCCAGCCCAGGGTGAAGAACGTGGCGTGCACGGCGGCGCCGTCGAACAGTTCCAGCAGGCGGTCCACATTCCGCTCCACCCGGCAGGGGATGTGCGCCCATTGGCTGCGGGGAATGTGGGGCGCGAGGGCGGAGACCTGGAAATAGTCCTCCACGTCCACCGTCATCGCATTGGCGGGCACCTGGGCAAGTGGCGTCATGGGGCGGCCTGCTCCGGGGCGGGGGGGCGCTTGCCGGCGAGCAGGGCCAGTACTCCGGCCATGGCGTTCTCCAGCCGGGCGAGGCGCTCTTCCGCCGCCGAGGGCTGGAAGGCGGCCAGCAGGGTCGCGGCCTGCTCCCGGGCCGCCGGGTCCTGCAGCAGGCGGGAAATGTCGGCGGGCAAGGCCAGCGGGGTGTCGGCGAAGGGCAGGGCCTCCTCCGGCACGGCGTTTTCGTCTTCGATTTCCTTGGCCACGCCGTTCACGTCGGCCATGCCGAAGGCGTGCTTGCCCTGGAGAAAGCCCGCCAGCAGCAGGCGGTCGCACAGGGTGTTGATGCGCCGGGGAATGCCGCCGCTGTGGGCGTGGATGGCCGACAAGGCCGGCTCGTCGATCGCCGGGTCGCCCGCCCAGCCCACCTGCCGCAGCCGGTGCTGCACATAGGCGCCGGTTTCCTCGCCGCTCATCGGCCCCAGGTGGTAGGAGGCGATCACCCGCTGGCGCAACTGGCTCATCTGCGGACTCTGCATGGTGGCGCGAAATTCCGGCTGGCCGACGAGGAAGCTCTGCAGCAGCGCGTGTTCTCCCACCTGGAAATTGGAAAGCATGCGCAGTTCCTCCACCGCCCGCGGGGTGAGGTTCTGCGCTTCATCCACGATCAGCAGCGCGCGCTTGCCCGCCGCCGAGAGAGAGAGCAGGAACATCTCCAGCCCCAGCAGCAATTCGGCCTTGTCCGCATCCTTGCTGGGCAGGCCGAAGGCTGCGCATACCATGTGCAGCGTCTCGGCGGCGTCGAGCTGGGTGCTGACCAGATGACCGGCCACCACCTGCTGGGGGTCGAGCCGGCGCAGCAGGTTGCGCACCAGGGTGGTCTTGCCGGCGCCGACTTCGCCGGTGATGACGATGAACCCCTCGCTCTGGTGCAGGCCGTATTCCAGGTAGGCCATGGCCCGCTTGTGCCCCTTGCTGCCGAAATAGAAGGCCGGATCGGGATTGAGCTGGAAGGGTTTTGCGCTGAATTTGTAGAAACTCTCGTACATGGCTTTGGCCTAGAACTGCACGTTGATGGCGGCGGTGACCGCGTTTTCCCGCTGTTCGCTGGCGGGGAAGCGGGTGCGCACGTGGCGGAAGCCCAGCGCCCCCATGGCGCCGGGCGCCACCGGCAACTGATAGTTGACGGAGAGCAGGTCTTGCACGGTGCGCCGCTCCTGCAACTGGGTGGCCAGGTAGTTGGTGTGCATCAGGCGTGCCACCAGCGATGCCCGGCCCGGCACTTCCCGGCCCCAGATCAGGCCCCAGCCGCTTTGCCGCAGACGGGGCGAGAAATCGAAGTCGTCGCCCAGGGTCAGGTTGCCGTCCAGCGCCTCGGCATCGGAGCGGAACATGGAGAGGGAGACCGCATTGGCCGCGCCCAGCAGGGTGACGCTGGCGTGGGAGCGCCGCTGCACGAACACGCGGCTGGTGTTGAAACCCACTTCCCCGTTGAGCACCGTGGGCGAGCCCAGGCGCAGCATCATCTGTTCGGCCGCCTGCAGTCTTTCCAGCGGGTCCGGGTAGCGTCCGGCCAGGGCGTTGAACCACACTGCCAGCGGGTCGCCCCGGCCCAGCAGCACGAACTGGTCCGGGAAGTCCACCAGGCTGCGGCTGGAACTCAGATTCCAGGTGGCCATGCCGCTGCGGTGGGCGAGCTGGAAACTGTAGGCATCGCCAAAAAGCCGCTTTTCCCGTTCGCCGGTGATGCGGGTGCGCTCCATGGGCGTGTATTCGAAGCCGACGCCATGGATGGCGCTGCTGCCCGGGGTGAGGAAGTAGTTGGCTTCCTCCCGCCCGCCCCAGGCCGTCAGGCGCAAGTCCGGGCTCACGCGCAGGCGCAGGATCAGCTTGGCCAGCCGGGTGTCCAGGTCGGGCCGGTTGCTGTAGTCGATACGGCTGTCGGTGACCACCGCACCCCAGCCCAGGCGGCCAACGGCGGGCGTGCTGTCGACGCGGGCGGTCCATTCCTGCCGCGAGGTGCGGGGAAACACGGGCGAATCGGTGGTGGTGACCATGCCGCTGTAGCCCGCATGCCAGCGCGCCCAGTCACCCAGCTCCCCCTGAACATAGGGGCGGGCCTGGAAGGAGCGGCGCTCGGCGCGGTTGTCGCTGATGCCGGCCACGTCCACCGGCAGGCCGGAGAACAGGGATTGGGCTTCGGTGCTCACCGCCGCGCGGGTGTCCAGGCCCATGGTGTTCTCCGCGTTTTGCAGATGGGCGTTGGCGTTCAGGTTGTGGGCGGCGTAGCTGCGCTGGCTTTCATGCAGATAGAACACGTTGCGCAACTGGTAGTCCAGCGCCAGCTTGTTCTTGTCGTCCCCGCCGATGATGCGCACGCGCGGGCTGACTTCAGAAACCTGGTCCGTCCGCCGCTTGGCGCCCGGGTCGCTGGAACTGTTGTCCGTGATGGTTTCCCGCAGGGTGATCTGGGGTTTGATGTCCCAGGCCTGCGCCGTGCCCGCGGCAAGCGCCAGCGCCGCCAGGACAGCGGCGGTGCGCGGGGTGCGGAAGCGGCATGCGGGGCGGACCATGGCGCCTGCGCTCAGGGCATGGGGCTGCGATAGCGGCGGGCCCGGTCGGCCTGGGGGTTGAACGCCCGCTCGGTGCCGGCCAGGGGCAGCTTGTTCAGCACCAGCATGCGGTTGGGGCAGGTCTCCACGGCGGCCAGCGCTTCGCGCACCGCGTTGTGGGTGGTCTTGCCTGCCTCGACCACCATGGCGATCTGACCCATGTGGGCGGCCAGCGCCCGGGCCTCGGTGGTGACGAGCAGGGGCGGCGAGTCGAAAACGATGATCCGGTCCGCATAGCGGGTGGCCATTTCCGCAAGCAGCGCTTCCATGGCTTCGCTGGCCAGCAGTTCGGTGGCCTGGGGCGTGGGGGTGCCCGCGGGCAGGAGGGAGAGCGTCTCCACGTTGGTGCGCAGCAGCACCTCGGAGAGGTCCAGTTCGGGTTTGAGCAGCACGTCCATCATCCCCGGCAGCGGGTCGGGGATGCCCAGGGTGGCGAGGATGCTGGGCCGTGCCACGTCCGCATCCACCAGCAGCACCGTGGTGTCGAGTTCCATGGCCATGCTCAGGGCCAGATTGACGGCCGTGAAGGTCTTGCCTTCTCCCGGCAAGGCGCTGGTCACCATGATCAGGTTGCCATTGCGCAAGGCCTGGGCCCGGCCCCGCCCTTGGGCGTTGGCCAGCAGCGGCCGCTTGATTACCCGGTATTCCTCGGCGATGGGCGAGCGGGGCGCGGCGGGGGTGACTAGACCGGCGCGCCCGAGGCGCTCCAGGTTGATATCCACTTTGCGGGCGCTGTCGGCGGCAGGGGCGGGCCGGGTACGCCGGCTGCGGGCCGGCTTGCCCGCCGGTTCGGGGGCCGCCGGGTGCGGGGCGCCCTCCTCGGGCAGGGGGAGGGCGGTGTCCACCCCGGCGCGGCGCAAGGTTTCAAGACGCTGGATCGCTTGTTCGATGGTGCTCACGGCGGCGGCCTCAGACAGGGCGGATATTGGCGGCGACAAAGGCGCTGGCGGCGGCATAGGCGCCAAGCAGGGCCAGCAGGCCGGCGGCGAATGCGGCCAGCTTGCGCCGGGCTGCGGCCGTGCGCGCCGGGCTGGGGAGCAGGCTCACGGTGCCCAGCACCGGCAGGCGGGTGACGTGGCGGACCGTGTGCTCATCCAGGAAGGTGGGGCGGGCCTGGCTGACCAGCAGGGTCGAGCCCACCCCCGCCAACAGGGCGGCGGCCAGGGCGCCGGCCAGCAGGGCGGAGCGGTTGGGGGCCACGGGCTTGGGCGACACGGCAGGCGGGTCGATCAGGCGGAACTCCGCCACGCCGGTGCTGGCGGCCATCTGGCCCGACAGGGCGACCGATTCCCGCTTCGCCACCAGTGCCTCGTAGTTTTTCTTGTGCACCTCGTAGTCCCGGTTCAGTTGCACGTATTCAGCCTCGATCTCCGGTTGCTTCACCATGCTGGCGCGGAGTTCTTCGTAGCGGGCCTGGTATTCGCCCACCCGGGTCTGCAGCGAGGCAACGCTGGCTTCCGCTTCCGCCAGCGACAGCCGCAATTGCATCAACACCGGATTGCTCTTGGCGCTGCTGCCGCTGATTCCGGCCTTGCGGCGGGCCTCCAGTTCGGTCTGGCGCTGCTGCTCCAGCTGGGCGATGAGGCGACGGGTGGCGAGCACGTCCGGGTGCTGCTCGGTAAAGCGTTGCAACTGGGTGTCCAGGTTCTTGCGCAGGGTGTCCAGGCGGCCGTCGATCTCGGCCACGCCACCCTGATCGGGGGCGTCGAGCAGGATGGGATCTTCGCCCGCCAGTTGGCGCTTGATTGCGTCGCGGCCGTTTTCCGCCTCGCGCAGTTCCAGCCGCGCCTGGCGCAGGGCCGTTTCCCGCTCGGCCAGCTTGGCGGAGGTGCTGCGGTCGTCGCCGGCGAAGGAAAGGTGCTTGAGTTTGAATTCCTTGAGCCGGCTTTCCGCCTCCGACAGTTTGGTCTCGTAGGCGGCGATCTGGTCTTCCACGAAGCGGCGGGCGGTGTCCGTGTCCTTGCGCTTGTCCCCCAGGCTGGATTCCACAAAGATGGTCACCAGCGATTGCACGATCCGTTTGGCCCGTTCCGGCTGGGTGTCGCGGAAGGTGATCGAGTACAGGTTGTCCCGCCCGGCGCCCCGCATTTCCAGCCGGCCCATCAGATCCTCGACCAGCTTGTCCTTTTGTTCCGGGCTCTTGATCTGGATGTTCAGATCGGCCATGCCGATCAGCTTCTCCACGTTGGGGCGGCTGATCAGGGTGCGGGAGAGGATGGCGATTTGCTGGTCCACGTTGGGCTGGACCGTGAGCCCGGTCATCAGCGGCTTGAGCACAGACTGGGTGTCCACATAGACCCGCGCGGAGGCCTCGAAACGGTTGGGGACCGACCACGCCACCACGGCACCCACGATGCCTACCAGCCAGGCAATGCCCAAGCCGATCCAGCGCTGCTGCCACATCCCCCGCAGGGTCGTGACCAGTTGTCGAAACAGATCATCCATCGTGCGCTGCTTTCCTGGTGTGGCCGGTCAGAACCAGCTCTGGGGGATGACGATCACGTCGCCCGGCTTCACTTCCACATTGGCGTTCACGTCGCCCCGCTTGAGCAGGTCCCGCAGGCGCACGTTGTACTGCTGGTTGTTCTCGGAGCCGCGCAACAGCGTGGCCCGGTTGCCATCGGCGTAATCGGTGATGCCGCCCACGGCAATCATCACGTCCAGCACCGTCATCTTCTGGCGGTACGCCAGGGCCTGGGGCCGGGTCGCTTCGCCGACGACGCGTACCTGCTCGCTATAAGGGCCGCTGAAATGGGTGACGATGACGGTGACCACCGGGTCACGGATGTACTTGGCCAGGGCTTTCTCGATGTCCCGCGCCAGGGCCGCCGGGTCCTTGCCCATGGCCGGCAGGTCTTCCACCAGGGGGGTGGTGATCTTGCCGTCGGGGCGCACCGGCACCGACATGGACAGCTCCGGGTTACGCCAGACGACGATATTGACCGCGTCGCCGGGCCCGATCAGGTAGCTGTAATCCGGCGTGGCTGCCTCGGCCGGAGCAGGCGGCAGCCGCGAGGCGCAGCCCGCCAGGGCCAGCAGGGCAAGCACAGTGAGCAGGGTTCGCAGCATGGGCACAATCCTCTTTCCAGGGGCTGCCGGACGCAGCCAACGCAGGTGGGTTATCGGAAGGCCCCGACGAAACTGAATGCTGGCGGGGCGGGCCTGGCCACGGCCATCCACTCGGGATTCTACCCGCCGGCATGGCTGAATAACGGTAATTTGTCTCGTAAAAACAATTAGTTGCGATGTTGTCTTTGCGAGTTGTGGGCTTTTTGCCGGATTGCCCGACGGCTGGTCGGTGCGCGGTTTCGGGAACGGGGCGGGAGGGGAAGCGGTGGTAAGTGGTCCTGATATCAGGACGAATGGAGCGGCGGAAGCGAGGTGGCCGGGGTTGGCCGGTGGTGGATGCGAAAGGGGATTGCGGCAGGAATTGCAGCTTGCGGGCGGGGCTGCCCGCGGGTGAGCGTGGGCCGGGCGGTCGCCCGGCCCGGGGAGGCTCAGCGGTGCTTGAAGTCCGCCTTGCGTTTTTCGGCGAAGGCGGCCATGCCTTCTTTCTGGTCCGCCAGGGCGAAGGCGGCGTGGAACACCCGGCGCTCGAACAGCAGACCCTCGTTCAGGCTGGATTCGAAGGCGCGGTTGACCGACTCCTTGATCATCATCACCACCGGGAGCGAGAACGAGGCGATCTTCTCGGCGGTGGCCAGCGCTTCGTCCACCAGCTTGTCGGCGGGGATGATGCGGCTCACCAGGCCGGCACGCTCGGCCTCCTGGGCATCCATCATGCGGGCCGAGAGGCACAGGTCCATGGCCTTGGCCTTGCCCACGGCGCGGGGCAGGCGCTGGGTGCCGCCGGCGCCGGGCAGAATGCCCAGCTTTATCTCTGGCTGGCCGAACTGGGCCGTGTCGGCGGCGAGAATGATGTCGCACATCATCGCCAGTTCGCAGCCGCCGCCCAGGGCGTAGCCGGCCACCGCGGCGATCACCGGCTTGCGGCAGGTCTTGACCCGCTCCCAGTTACGGGTGATGTAGTCGGGCAGGTACACGTCCATGTAATCCCAGCTTTTCATGGCCTGGATGTCAGCCCCGGCGGCAAAGGCCTTGTCGGACCCGGTGATGACGATGGCGCCAATGGCGTCGTCGGCCTCGAACGCATCCAGCGCCTGCCCGATCTCGTTGACCAGTGCGTCGTTGAGCGCATTGAGCGCCTTGGGCCGGTTCAGGGTGATCAGGCCGACGTTGTTCTTGGCGCCGCGGGTTTCGGCGATGATGTTCTGGTAGTTCATTCCTTCCTCTCCTGAGCGGGGTTGGCAATCTGGGGGGACACCTGCAGCGGCGGTGCCTTGGGCGGTGGAGCGCTGGCCTTGGATGTGGCGGCAGGTAGCTGCACATCCTTGCTCCGGGGCTGGATGACCGCCCGGACCCGGCTGTCACGGTTGCTGGCTGTGGCACCGCCGGCGCCGCTGGTGACCAGCGAGTTCTCGGTGCGGTTGTCGAGCAGGATGTACTGGCCTTTCAATTCGTCCTTGCCCCGGCGCACCCAGGCCCGGTTGAAAAACTCGGTACGCTCGGTGCGGTCGTCGGTTTCGATGCGCTCCGCCTCGGCGTCCAGGAAATCATCCCGGCCCTCGAGCTTTTCCCGGTAGCGCACCAGATCGCCGGCACGGGTCGTGGCCACCATGCGCTGGTAGCCTTCCACGTCCTGGCTCACCACCACCTTCTGCGCGCGCAGGGAGCGTGTGCCCTGGGTGATGGTGACGTTGCCCTCGAACACGTGCACCCGGTGCTTGTCGTCCATGTTGACCTTGTCCGCTTCCACCTGGGTCGGCTTGTCCCGATCCGCCCGCTCTGCCCGCACGGGGGTGGCCAGACAGAGGCCGGTGAGGGCGAGCAGACACAACAGCCCGGCCGGGCGGTCTGGAATCTGGCTCATTGGCGTTTGCGCTCCTTGGCGATGGTGCCGCTCACCCGGTTGATCTGGGTGGTACGGCGGATGTTGTCCAGGGTGAAGCCCACCCCTTGCAGTTCGGTTCCGCCCTGATGGAAGCTCACCGGGGCTTCGGTCGTGGCGAATTCATCGTCCGGCCTCAGCAGCAGCGTTTCGGTCAGGAACAGGCTGGTGGGCGTGGCGGGGGTGGCGGCGCGGCTCACGCGCACCCGCTCGCGCAGCTCCACCCGGTTGCCGTCTTCACTCATCTTCCCGCGCAGGGCCGATACGGTAACGGGCGCTTCGCCCCGGTAAAGGGTGACCACCGGGTCCCAGGTTTCGGTGGAGTTGTCGTCCGGGTAGTGGACCATCTGCCGGCCGCGGCTTTCGTACCGGAGTTGGCCTTCCGGATCGAAGCGGCGGATCGTGTGGTTGCCGACTTCAAAATCCGGATCGTGGCGGAGCAAGCCGTCCTTGCGCACGGTTTCCACCTCCGCCGCACGTTGCAGCCAGAACGTGAGGGCGGCCAGGAAGCTGAGGATCGCGATGGGGAAGAGGGCTGCAGTGCGCGGGGGCTTCATGGATGGGCACGGCGGCAGGGACGGCCCTGCATCAGATGACCTTGGCCTTGAACAGGTCGTGCATGTTCAGGGCGCCCTGCAGGCGGCCCGCGTCGTCGCAGACGAGCAATTGGTTGATGCGGTGATGGTCCATCATCTCCACCGCTTCCACCGCCAGCTTGTCGGGGCCGATGGTGCGGGGGGTGCGGGTCATGACTTCGGTGACCCGTGCGGTCTTGAAGTCCAGCCCCCGCTCGATCACGCGGCGCAGGTCGCCGTCGGTGAAGATGCCCGCCACCTGTCCTCCGGCGCCCACAATGGCGGTCATGCCCAGGCCGCCCCGGGTCATTTCCAGCAGGGTATCGGCCAGGGTGGCGGATTCGGTCACGGTTGGCAGTTCCGCTCCGGTGTGCATCACGTCGCGCACGTGGGTGAGCAGTCGCCTGCCGAGGGAACCGCCGGGGTGCGAGCGGGCGAAGTCCTCCGGTCCGAAACCGTGGGCGTCGAGCAGCGCCACGGCCAGGGCGTCGCCCAGAGCCAGCGCGGCGGTGGTGCTGGCGGTGGGCGCCAGATTGAGCGGGCAGGCCTCTTCGGCCACGGCGGCATCCAGATGTACGTTGGCTTCCCGCCCCAGGGTGGAATCCCGGTTGCCGGTGATGGCGATGAGGCTGGCGCCCTGGCGGCGGATGAGGGGCACGATGGTGAGCACCTCTTCGCTTTCGCCCGAGTTGGACAGCGCGATCACCACGTCTTCCCGGGTGATCATGCCCAGGTCGCCGTGGGCGGCTTCCGCCGCGTGCACGAAATAAGCGGGGGTGCCGGTGCTGGCCAGGGTGGCGGCCAGCTTGCGGCCGACATGGCCGGACTTGCCGATGCCGGTGACAATCACCCGCCCGTGGCGGCTGAGCAGCAATTCCACCGCCCGGGTGAATTCCTCCCCCAGGCGGTCGGCCATGGCCAGCACGGCGGCGGCTTCGATCTGCAGCACCCGGCGCGCCAGGGCCAGTACGTTGGAATTGTCGATGGGGGCGGACTCGCGATTCACGGGTGTCAGGCCAGAAGGGGCGGGGCGGCGCGCTTGGGCTCCCTGCCCGGACGCTTTATCATTGGCCGCAGTATAGCAGATGGCCCCGAGCCCTCTCCGGCCGCCATACGCCGTCGTATCCCCGTTTTGGCGGCCTTGTCCGTCACCGCTTCGCGGCCCACTCACAGTGACCCGGATTCATGCTCACCACCCTTGACGTTGTCCTGTTGCTCCTGACCGCTTCCGTGGTGGTGGTGACGGCTTTCCGCGCCATGGGCCTGCATCCGGTGCTGGGTTATCTGGCGGTCGGGGCGGTGATCGGTCCTCACGCCGCCAATCTCATGGGGGATGCCGCCGGGGCCCGGCATCTGGCGGAGTTTGGCGTTGTCTTCCTGATGTTCAGCATCGGCCTGGAGTTTTCGCTACCGCGCCTCTATGCCATGAAGCGCATCGTCTTTGGCCTGGGTGCGGCGCAGGTGTTGGGCACCATGGTGCTGGCCACCGGCATGGTGATGCTGGGGGGGCTGTCCTGGCGCGGGGGGCTGGTGCTGGGGGGCACGCTGGCCATGTCGTCCACGGCGCTGCTGTCCAAACTGCTGGCGGATCGGCTGGAGCTGGATTCCGCCCATGGGCGCGAGGTGTTCGGCGTGCTGCTGTTCCAGGATCTGGCGGTGGTGCCCCTGATCATCCTCATTCCGGCGCTGAGTATGCCGGTGGAGGAGCTGGCCGAAACCCTCGCCCTGGCGGCGGTCAAGGCGGCCGCGGTGCTCACCGCCGTGCTGGTGTTCGGCCCCCGCCTCATGCGCAAGTGGTTCTACGTGGTGGCCCGGCGGCGCTCGGCGGAACTGTTCATGCTCAACGTGCTGCTCATCACCCTCGGGCTGGCCTGGCTCACGGAGCTGGCGGGGCTGTCCCTGGCTCTGGGTGCCTTCCTGGCGGGGATGCTGATCTCCGAGACCGAGTACAGGTATCACGTGGAGGAGGACATCAAGCCCTTCCGGGATGTGCTGCTCGGGCTTTTCTTCGTTACCGTCGGCATGTTCCTGGATGTCCCCGCCATTCTGGCCAACCTGGGCTGGGTGCTGCTTACCCTCTCCGTCCTGCTGGTGGGCAAGTTTGCCGTGGCCGGGGGCATGTCCCGCGCCTTTGGCAGCAGCCCGGGCACTGCCATCCGCACGGGGCTGTGGCTCTGCGCGGGGGGGGAGTTCGGGTTCGTGCTGGTGTCGCTCATCGGCCAAAGCGGGCTGGTGCCCAAGGCGGTGCTGCAGGTAGTGGTGGCGGCCCTGGTCCTGTCCATGCTGCTGGCGCCTTTCGTCGTGCAGTTCAGCGACCGGATCGCGCTGCGTTTCACCGCCTCCGAGTGGCTGTTGCGCTCCATGCAGCTCACCCGGATCGCCGCCCAGTCCATGGCCACGGACAAGCACGTGATCATCTGTGGCTACGGGCCCACCGGCCAGTATCTGGCCCGTTTCCTCGATCGGGAATCGGTGAGCTACGTGGCGCTGGACCTGGACCCGGAACGGGTGCGGGAGGCTGCGGCGGCGGGGGACACGGTCGTGTTCGGCGATGCGGCGCGGCGCGAAACCCTCACCGCGGCCGGCATCCAGCGGGCCAGCGCCCTGGTGATCTCCTTCGCCAACGAGGAAGCCGCCTTGCGCGTCATCCACCATGTTCGCGCCTTGCGCCCGGAACTGCCGGTGATCGTGCGGGCGCTGGACGAGGGGCACATGGAAAAGCTCTTCGAAGGCGGGGCGACGGAGGTGGTGCCGGAGAACGTGGAGTCCGCCATCATGCTGGCTTCTCACGCCCTGATGCTGGTGGGCGTGCCCATCAACCGGGTGGTCAAGGGCATTCGGGAGATCCGTACCCAGCGCTACGAGATGATGCGCGGCTTCTTCCACGGCGCCACCGATGCCGCCGAGCACCCGGAGGCGGTCCAGCCCCGGCTGCACGCCGTGACCCTGCAGGCCGGCGCCGGGGCCATCGGCCGCTGCCTGTCGGACCTGGCGCTGGAAGAGTTCGGCGTGCGCGTGTCCGCCGTGCGCCGGCGCAACATCCGCGGGTTGGAGCCCGGGCCTGAAACCCGTTTCCAGCAGGGGGACGTGGTGGTGATGCTGGGCCTGCCCGAGGGGCTTTCGGCGGCGGAGGAGCGGCTGCTGCGCGGCTGACGCCTCCCCGCTGCGGGGGCTGCGGCGGGTTGTCCGGATCGGCGGTGAGCGGTATTTGTCGCGGGCCCGAACCCTGCCCCCTGCCTTCAGTCGCCCAGGCAGGCCCGGCGGTAGTCCGCCGCCAGGGCCGAGTCCATGGTCGCCAGGTGAGTGCGGAACCAATCGGGCACGCCCTCCGCCAGGTACATCCGGACGAAACTCACCCGCCCAGCGGCCAGCCGGGACTGCATCTGCGCCAACTCGGCCAGCACCCGGGCGTGTTCGGCCTCGTGCTCCGCCGAGGAGGCGAGCTGACAGGCCCGCATCAGCTCCGATTCCCGGGCAAAGTGGGCAGCGGTATGCGTGGCCAGGCGTTCCAGGCAGCCGGGCAGCGCCGCAGCGGTTGCCTCGACGGCCTCGGCCAGAAGTTCGAGGAATGCCCGGTGGGTGTCGTCCATCTCGACCACCCCCAGGGCGTGGTGTTCATCCTTCCAGACAAGCTCGGCTGACATGGTGCGCTCGCGTCTCGTGATTCCTGGGTGCCCTTGGCGTGCGCCAGTAGGCTAATCCGGGCGCCGGATGTTGCCAAGCAGAAACCACGGGGCGGGACTGCGTCGCGCCCGGCCGGCTCAAAGGTTTTCCCGCGGCGCTCCACAGGCATCCATGGCCCCCGGAGGGGCGGCGTGGCGGATGTGGCGATGGACCTTGGGTTGGAATGCGGTGGAGCGCGGCCGGCTCAGCCCGCGTCCTGACGGTGGGTTTTGAAGCCCGTGACCATGGCACCGACGAGATTGGTCTGCTGCAGCCGACTCATCACCAGGGCGGCCGCCACGTGCAGGCAGGCGAGCGCGATCAGGGTCGAAGCCAGGCCTTCATGCAGTGTTTCCAGCCATTCCTCGCCCCAGAAGGCGTCCGTGGTTTGCAGATGGCCGCTGATCCCCAGCCCGAGCACGAGGGCAATCAGGGTCAGCATCATCAATCCCCCAAGTGGATTGTGACCGGGTTGAAAGTCGGGATCCCCTTTAATCATCTTTGCAACGTGTTCTTTGATGCGGGATGGCGTTGGAAAGAAATCCGAGAATCGGGCATGGGGGCTGCCGAGGAATCCCCAGATGATTCTCACGGCAACCATGGCCGAGGCCATGTAGCCGGACAATTGATGGGCCTGCTTTCCATCATCGGCAATGATGTAATTGAAGATGATGCATCCAACCAAAGTCCAGTGAAAGGTGCGGACAAACCTGTCCCAGACATAGATGCGTTCAATGCGTGTTTTGTTCATGGTTTCAATAGGGTGGGCGCCCGGCGCCTGGTCGGCATGCCCGCCACGCACCGGGCGTTCAGGTTCAATTCTTTGTTTCGATGGGGGTTCCGGTTGCCGGATCGAAATAGATTTCAACCTTCTTGCCGTCCTTGTCAAAGCCGTATATTTCGTAGCACTTGCCCTTGCTGACCTTGAATGTCTTGATCTGATAGCCTTGCGCGGTAATCCTGGATTTGAAATCGGATTCTTTCATCCATTTGTCTTCCGGCACGGTGCAGGTCGGGCCGGCGAGAGCCGAGGTGGAAATGATGGACAGGGAGAGAATGGCAATGGAGTTCTTCATTGTGGTTCCTTTATTGCGTGTTGATCCTCGATTGAGGTGCTGTCAGGAATTAAACCACTAAAACATGAAGGCTTCCTTAAGGGCCAAAGATCCGGGTGCGCGGGCGTTGCAATGATTGCTTGCGTTGGTATCTACCAACATGATGTGCCTGAAGCGGCTGGGCTCAATGGCGCCCGCCAAAGCACAGCCGGGCCTTTAGCCCCCGCCCGCCCGGGCCGTCTTCCAGCAGCAGGGTGGCGCCATGCAGGTCGGCGATGCGGCGGGCGATGGAGAGCCCCAGACCGCTGCCGGCGGGCTCCTGCCCGGCCAGCCGGACGAAACGGTCAAATACCCGTTTCCGTTCGGCTGGCGGGATGCCGGGGCCGGAGTCGGTGACGGTGAGCCAGGGCTGGTCATCGGTGCAGTTCACTGCCACCTGGATGCTGCCGCCGGAGGGGGTGTAGCGGATGGCGTTATCCACCAGGTTGCGCAACAGCAGGCGCAGCAGATCCGGGCTGCCCTGGGTGCTGGCCGGTGTTTCGGCCTCCAGTTCCAGGCTCTGGCCGCGGGCGATGGCGAGCGGAGCCAGATCGGCGCAAACCTCCTGGGCAAGGTCATCGAGCCGGACGGTGCTGCCGGGGGGCAGGGTCTGATCCGGGTCCAGCCGGGCCAGGGTCAGCAGTTGCTCGATGCTGCGGGTCATGCGGTCCACCCCGGTGCGCAGGCGTGCCAAGGCCTGGCGGGCTTCGGCCGGCGTGGCGGCGGTTTCGGCCAGATGCAATTGGGCCTTGAGCACTGCCAGAGGGGTGCGCAGCTCGTGGGCGGCGTCGGCGGTGAAGCGTCGTTCCTGCTCGATGGCCTGGTTGATGCGGCCCATGAGCTGGTTGAGCTCTTCCACCATGGGGGCGATTTCGCTGGGAGCGGCGCCCGGGGCGACCGGCGTCAGCCGGTTGGGCTGGCGGCTGGCGATCTGCCGGGCCAGTCCCCGCAGGGGGCGCAGCCCCCGGCCGATGGCGAACCATACGGCCACTGCCAGCAGGGGCAGGCCGGCGAACATGGGCAGCATCAGGCGCTTGCTGATGTTGCCCACCAGCTCGTCGCGGATGGCGTGGTCTTCGGCCACCTGGACCTGCAGTGTCTGGCCGGCGTCCCACTGGCTGAAGTAACGCCAGTGCCCTTCCGGCCCCTGCCGTTCGGAAAAGCCCGCCTCGCGGGTGAGCGGTACGAGGGGCGCACCCGCTGAGCGCAGCAGCAGCCGGCCCTCCCGGTCCCACACCTGGAACAGCAGCTTCTGCTGGTATTTGTGGGCCATGGCGGGAAAGTCCGCGGCCATGTCGCCTTGTTCGATGGCGGCCAGGGTCAGCAGGGTCTGGGCAACCTGGGCGAGCTGGGCGTCGAAGAGCTCGTCCACCTCGTCGTGGCTGTCGCCGTAGGACAGGGCGGCCACCACCAGCCAAACCGCCAGGGCGCTGCCCAGCAGCAGGGCGAGCAGGCGGCGGCGCAGGGAAAAGCTGCCCGGGCCCGGGGCGGTCATTCGCACCCGTCCGTCGCCGGGCGTACCGCCATGTAGCCGACGCCGCGCACGGTGCGGATGGCGTCGTTGCCGAGCTTGCGCCGCAGGTGGTGGATGTGCACCTCGATGGCGTTGCTCTCCACCCCTTCGCTCCAGCCGTAGAGCGCGCTCTCCAGTTGCCGGCGGGAGACCACGCGGCCGGCGTTTTCCAGCAGCAGGTGGGCGATGGCGAACTCGCGCACGGAAAGCTCCACCGTCTGCCCCGCGCGCAGCACGCTGCGGCGGGCTGGATCGAGGGCGATGGCGCCTACCCGGATCACCGGATCGGCACGGCCGCCGGCGCGACGGATCAGCGCCCGGATGCGCGCGGCCAGCTCTTCCACGTCCACCGGCTTCACCAGGTAGTCGTCGGCGCCCTGGTCCAGGGCGCTCACCTTGTCCGGCAGGGCGTCGCGGGCGGTGAGCACCAGCACCGGCACGGTGTTGCCCCGCGCCCGCAGGCGGGCCAGCACCGTCTGGCCAGGCAGCTTGGGCAGGCCCAGGTCGAGGATGACAGCGGCGAAGTCATCGTCGTGCAACGCCTGGTCCGCCGCCTCGCCGCTGGCCAGCCAGTCGGTGGTCATCCCGGCGCGGGTCAGCCCTTCCTGCAGGGCCGCGCCCAGTTGGGGGTCGTCTTCGACGAGGAGGATGCGCATGGTTCAGCGGGGCGGTTCGTGGTCGTCGTCGTGCTCGTCTGCGTGCTCCGCGTCCAGCACCCAGAGCTGGTGGGCGTCGAGCAGAAGCCGATTGTAGGCTTCGCGCGCGTCCACCTGGGCGGTCCGCGCAGCCAACCGGGCTTCGAAAGCCAGGCGGCGGGCGGTGAGCATGTCCGAGATGGGGGCTTCGCCCAGTTGCCAGGCGCGGGCCAGCAGGTCCGCGGCTTCGCCCTGCTGGCGGGCGGCCTGTTCGCTGCGGCGCCAGGCCTCCACCGCGCCAGTGGCGGCCAGATAGGTGGCCTGGGCTTCCGCTCCGATGCGGCGCAGGGCGGCGGCCTCCTGATGGGCGGCGGCGGCGGCTTCGGCCTGGGCCTGGGCGCTGCCTGCCCGGCGGGCGGCCCCGGGCAGCGGCAGGGCGACGGAGAAGCCGAGCAGGCGTTCCTCTCCCGCCCGCTCCGCGCTCATCCGCACGCCAAGGGTGGGGTCGGGCAGCAGATCCTGGTCTGCCCGCCGGGCGGTGAGGCGGGCGAATTGCCCCCGGGCCCGGGCCAGCATCAGTTCGTGGTTGTGTTCCAGGATGCGGCGCTGCCAGTCCTCCGCGTCGCCAGCCACTGGCGCCGGTTCGGCAAGCTGCGGCCGGGCCGGCAGGGGCAGGTCCGGGTAGCGGCGGGCCAGGTCTTCCCGCGCGGTGCGGGCGCGGGTTTCCGCCTGGGCGAGCTGGGCGCGGGCCTGGGCCAGCGCGGCATCCGCCTGCAGCGATTCCAGCCGGGCGGCGTCGCCCAGGGTGTGGCGGCGGCGGACGATCTGTGCCTGGCGGTCAAGCAGGTCCGTCTGCTGTTGCCATTGTTCGACGCTTTCCCGCTCCCGCAGCCAGCCAAACCAGGCCTTGAGCAATGCCCGGGAGCCCTCGTGCAGCGCATCGCCCAGGGCGATGCCGGCCTGGCGCTCGGCCTGGGCCCCCAGTTCCCGGTCCGCACTGGCCTTGCCGGGCAGGCGGACTGCCCGCTCCAGGCCCAGTTCCCATTCCCGGTAGCGCTCGCCCGGCGCCACTTTCTGCTCGCGCCGGGTGCTGGCCATCCGCACCGACCACTCATGGGGCCCGGCTTCCAGCCGTTCCCGCAGGGCGGCGCTGGCCTGCCCCTGGCTGCGTGCGGCCAGGACGTCGGGGCTGTTGTGCAGTGTGTGGCGGACGGCGGCCAGGGGCGGCAGGTCGGGCGCGGAGGCCGGAAGGGGCGGGGCGGCCTGGCTGGTCAGGGTGATCCAGGCCGCCAGCAGCGGGGCGAGGGCGGCGAGTTTCATGGCGTGGCGGGCTCCGTGGTCTGGCCAAAGCGGCGGTAGAGGATGGGCAGCAGCAGCAGGGTCAGCGCGGTGGAGCTCACCAGTCCGCCGATCACCACGATGGCCAGCGGACGCTGGATTTCCGCCCCCGGCCCGCTGGCAAAGAGCAGGGGCACCAGCCCCAGGGCGGTGATGCTGGCGGTCATCAGCACCGGGCGCAGCCGCCGCTGGGCGCCTTCCACCACCAGCCGCTCCAGGGGCAGGCCCTGTTCGGCCAGCTGGTTGTAGTAACTCACCATCACCACGCCGTTGAGCACGGCGATGCCCAGCAGCGCGATGAAGCCCACCGAGGCCGGCACCGAGAGGTATTCGCCACTGATGGCCAGGGCCAGTATGCCCCCCACCAGGGCAAAGGGGATGTTGGCCAGCACCAGCGTGGCCTGCCGGAGGGAACCGAAGGTGGAATAGAGCAGCAGGAAAATCAGCCCCACGGCCACCGGCACGACCATGGCCAGCCGGGCGGCTGCCCGCTGCTGGTTCTCGAACTGCCCGCCCCAGGTGATCTGGTAGCCCGCCGGCAGCGGCAGGCGGGTGGCCACGGCGGCCTGGGCCTCGGCCACGAAGCCCACCAGGTCGCGGTCGCGCACATTGGCCTGGATCACCACATAGCGCTGGGCGTTCTCCCGGTCCACCTTGACCGGACCGTCCACCCGGGCCAGCCGGGCCACCGCACTCAGGGCAATGGACTGGCCGTCGGGCAGGGCGAGCTGCAAGGCCTCGAAGGCCGGGACCGAAGCGCGCAACCCCTCCGGCCCGCGGATCACGAGGGGTGTGCGGCGGCTGCCCTCGATCACCACGCCGGCGGGCTGGCCTTCGAGCAGGGCGCGCAGGCTCTGCTGGATCTGGTCGCCGCTGAGGCCGAAGCGCCCGGCGGCCAGTCGGTCGATTTCCACCTTGAAGTACTGCACGCCTTCGTTCTTCAGGGTCAGCACGTCCTCGGCCCCGGGGAGCGTCTTCAGCAGGGCCTCCACCTCGCCCGCCAGGCGGCTCAGGGTGGGCAGGTCCGGCCCGTAGATCTTGACCGCCAGATCACCGCGCACGCCGGTCAGCATCTCCGACACCCGCATGTCGATGGGCTGGGTGAAGGTTAGCGCGATGCCCGGGAAGTCCTCCATCACTTCCCGCAGCCGGTCGGTGAGCGCGGCCTTGTCCGGGCTGCGCCAGTCCTCCCGCGGCTTGAGCACCAGGAAGGTGTCGGTCTGGTTCAGGCCCATCGGGTCCAAGCCCAACTCGTCGGCGCCGGAGCGGGCCACAATGCCCTGCACCTCGGGCACCCGGGCCAGGATGGCCTGCTGGACGCGCAGATCCACCGCCACCGTCTGCTCCAGGCTGATGGAGGGGAGCTTTTCCAGTTGCATGATGATGTCGCCTTCGTCCATGGTGGGCATGAAGGTCTTGCCCGTCCACGCGTAGGCCCCGGCAGCCAGCAGCAGCAGGCACGCGGCCCCGGCGGCCATGGTGCGGCCGTGGCCCAGCGCCCAGCCGAGCAGGCGTTCATAGCCCCCGTGCAGCTTGCGCATCAGCCAGGGCTCGTGGGCCTCGCCGCGCTTGAGCAGCAGGCTGGCCAGCACCGGCACCACGGTGAGCGAAAGCAGCAGCGAGGCGGAAAGCGCGAACACGATGGCCAGGGCCACCGGCTGGAAGAGCTTGCCCTCCAGCCCCTCCAGGGTGAGCAGGGGCAGAAAGACGATGATGATGATGGCCACGCCCGAGGCCACGGGCACCGCCACTTCCTCCGCCGCCTGGCGGACGATGGCGAGCAGGCCGTGATGGGTGCCGCCGGGCCGGGCCAGGTGGCTTTCCACGTTTTCCACCACCACCACGGCGCCATCCACCAGCATGCCGATGGCGATGGCCAGCCCCCCCAGGCTCATGAGGTTGGCGCTCATCCCGAAGTAGCGCATGAGCAGGAAGGTGGCCAGTGCCGCCAGCGGCAGCATTGCCGCCACCACGATGGCTGCCCGCAGATTGCCGAGAAAGGCCAGCAGCAACAGCAGCACCAGCACGATGGCTTCCAGCAGCGCCCGGGAGACGGTGCCCACGGCCCGTTCCACCAGTTGCCCCCGGTCGTAGAACGCCTCCAGCCGCGTGCCCTCGGGCAGCGTTGGCGCGATCTGCGCCAGCCGCGCCCGCACGCCGGCCACCACGGCCTGGGCGTTGGCGCCGCGCAGGCCCAGCACCAGCCCCTCGACCGCCTCGCCCTCGCCGTTGCGGGTGACGGCGCCGTACCGGGTCAGCGCGCCCACGCGCACCCGGGCCACGTCGCCCACCCGCACCACTTGTCCTTCGCGGGTACGGACCACGGTGGCGGCCACATCCTCCAGCGTGCGCATGGCGCCTTCGGTGCGTACCACCAGCACTTCTTCGCCCTCCCGCAGACGGCCGGCGCCGTCGTTGCGGTTGCCCGCCTCCAGGGCGGCAGCCAGCTCCGCCAGGCTGAGCCCGCGGGCGGCGAGGGCGGCCGGGTCTGGCGCCACTTCGAAGGTGCGCACCAGTCCGCCCAATGCATTGACGTCGGCAACGCCGGGGATGGTGCGCAACTGGGGACGGATCACCCAGTCCAGCAGGCCGCGCTTTTCCTCCAGGCTCAGGGGGCCCTCGACGGTGAACATGAACATCTCGCCCAGGGGCGTGGTGATGGGGGCCAGCCCGCCGCTGGCCTGGGGGGGCAGATCCTTCTCCACGCCGCCCAGGCGCTCGCTCACCTGGTTGCGGGCCCAGTAGATGTCGGTGCCGTCCTCGAAATCGAGGGTGATGTCGGCCAGCCCGTACTTGGACACCGAACGCAGCACCTTCTGGTGGGGCAGGCCCAGCAGCTCCTGCTCGATGGGGGTGGTGATGCGGGTTTCCACCTCTTCCGGGGTCATCCCCGGGGCCTTCATGATGATCTTGACCTGGGTGGTGGATACATCGGGAAAGGCGTCGATGGGCAGGTGCCGGAAGGCCCACACCCCGGCGCCGCCCAGCAGCACCGTGAGCACCAGCAGCAACAGGGGCTGCCGGAGTGAAAATTCGATCAGGCGGCTGAGCATCGCGGCTTATTCCTTGCCAATGCCCATCCAGGCGGCCTTGAGCGCCGCCACGCCGGCCACGGCGATGCGCTCGCCCGCCTGCAGCGGGCCGGCCACCAGTGCCTGGTCGCCGGTGCGGCCCAGTACCTTCACCGGCCGGGCGGTGAAGCCGCCCCGGGCACTGTCCTGCACCATCAGGTAGTCCTTGTCCCCCTGCCGCGCCACAGCGGCGGCGGGCACGCTCCACTGGCCGGCGCGGGCCGGGTGCTCCAGGGTGGCCTCCACCGTCTGGCCGGGCCGCAGTTGCTCGGCGCCGCTGGCGATCTCCGCCCGGATCAGCACCGCCTGGGTGGCCGGGTTGGCGGCCTGGGCGACGGCGATCACCTTGCCGCGGGCGGAGGTTCCCGCCACGCTCACCGCCAGCCCGGGCCGCACGCCCGTGGCCAGGGCCGCGGGGGCCTGCACTTCCAGCCACAGCGGCGAGAGCCGGCCGATGCGGTAAAGCGGGCTGGCCGGTTCCACCCGCTGGCCCACGGTGGCGCTCTGCTCCAGCACCACGCCGGCGATGGGGGCCCGCAGCAGCACCTGCCCGCCTTCGCGCCCTTCCGTTCCCATGCCGGCCAGGCCCAGCGCCTGCATGCGCTCGGCCAGCGTGGTCCGGGCCTGGGCGGCGCGGGCCCGTGTCGCCTGGATGCGGGATTCGGGGATGATGCCTTCCTTGAACAACTGCTCGTCCCGGGTCAGGGATTGCTCCGCCAGCCGGTTGTCCGTCTGGGCGAGCTGGAATTCCTTGCGGGTTTCGAGCGCGGCCGGGCTGCTGAGGCGGCCCAGGATCTGGCCGGCCTTGACCGGTTCTCCGGTGGCCACCTCCAGCGCCGTGATCACCCCCGCCAGGGGGGCCGTCACCACCCGCAGTTGCGGATTGGGAATCACCACCTGGGCCGGCAGCCCGCCCGAGCGGCTGCCCTCGCCCCCGCCCAGGGGCTGCACCACCAGGCCCAGGGCCTGGGCTTGTTCGGGCTTGATGGGGATGAAGTCGGGGCCGGGCTCGGCGGCCGGGGCTGAGCCGGACAAGGCGAGCAGGAAAAGGGTGGCGCGTAGGCTGGGGCGCGAGGTGAACATGACAGGGTGTGGCTGCATCGGGGGGCACCATTGTCCTTGCCTTGCCTTAAGCCGGGCTTAAGTTTGATGCAAGCTTGAGCCGCTGCCGGCGGGCGCGCATGGCGAGAATATGAGTGGAAACCGATGTTATAGTAAGTATTCGAATACTTACCAAATGTTTCTGGCCATGAAGCCCACCCGTTCCCGTCTGCCCACGGAAGACCGTCAGGCCGAGATCGTCGCAACGGTGCTGCGGCTGGCGGCGGCGCGGGCGCCGGGCGAGATCACCACCGGTGACATCGCTCAGGCCCTGGCGCTGACTCAAGGCGCGGTGTTCCGCCATTTCCCCACCAAGGAGGCCATCTGGCTCGCAGCCATGGACTGGGTGGCGCAGACGCTGCTGGCGGCGCTGGAGCAGGCCGCGGCAGCCGCGGGCAACCCGCTCGATGCGCTGCGCGGAGTGTTCCGCGCCCATGTGGCGTTCGTCCAGGCCTGGCCGGGGGTGCCGCGGCTCATCTTCCACCAGCTGCAGCAACCGGACGACACGCCGGTCAAGGCCCGCGTGCGCCAGTTGCTGCTGGGCTACCGGGCGCTGGTGGGGCGGTTGCTTGCCCAGGCCGACGCGGCCGGCGTGCTGGCCCCCGGGCTGGATCGGGCAGCGGCGGCGGTGCTCTTCATCGGCAGCATTCAGGGGCTGGTGATGCAGTCCATGCTGGCGGGCAGCCAGCAGGCCATGGGCGAACAGGGGGAGCGGGTATTGGCCATGTGGTTGCGGGCGATCAGGGGGGTGCATGAAACGGCTTGACGGAGTGGGCAGGCGCTGGCTGTTGCTGGCCCTGGCGGTGTTGCTGCTGGCGGGGGGGGCGATGGTGGTGCTGCGCGCCGGCCCGATGGCGCCGGTGAAGGTGACGGTGGCACAGGTGGAGCGCGGCCGGCTGGCGCCGGCGCTCTTTGGCATCGGTACGGTGGAAGCGCGCCGCGCCTACCTGATCGGCCCCACGGTGGCGGGCCGGGTACTGAAAGTGGCCGTGGATGTGGGAGAGGCCGTGCTCCCCGGCCAGGTGCTGGCGGAAATGGACCCGGTGGATCTGGACGAGCGTCTGACGGCCACGGATGCCGCCCTGGCCCGCGCCGCGAGCCTGGTGGCCGCCAGCCAGGCCCAGCGGGCTGATGCCCAGGCACGGCGCCAGTTGGCGGCCGCCAATGCCCGCCGCTATCAGGATCTCGCCCAGCAGCAGTTTGTCAGCCCCAGCGTGGCCGAAGCGCGGGTGCAGGAACAGGCGTCAGCGGACGCGGCCCTGGCCGCCGCCGAGGCGGCCCTGAGCGCCGCCCGCCAGGAGGCAAGCCGGCTGCAGGCGGAGCGGGCCGCGCTGGCCCAGCAGCGGCGCAGCCTGCGCCTGCTGGCGCCGGCCGCGGGCCTGGTGACCACCCGGGAGGCGGAGCCGGGCTCCACCGTGGTGGCGGGCCAGGCCGTGCTCCGTCTGGCGGACCCGGCCAGCCTGTGGGTGCGGCTGCGCCTGGACCAGGGGCGCTCCACCGGGCTGGCGGCAGGACTGCCGGCGGAGGTGGTGCTGCGCTCCCGCCCCGGGCAGGCACTTTCCGGCCGGGTGCTGCGGCTGGAGCCGGTGGGCGACAGCGTGACTGAAGAGCGCATCGCCCAGGTGGGCTTCGAGGCCCTGCCCCCCGGGCTGACCCTGGGCGAACTGTGCGAGGTGACCGTCAGGCTGCCCGCCGGGGACGAGCTGGCGCTTATCCCCAACGCCGCCCTGCGCCAGCACGGCGGCCGGGCCGGGGTGTGGCGGCGCGGGACCGACGGCTTGCAGTTCGTGCCCCTGCGCCTGGGGCAAAGCAGCCTGGATGGCCGGGTGGAGGTGCTGGAGGGCCTGGCCGCCGGGGACGAGGTGGTGGTGCATAGCGAACGGGAGATCACCGCCGACAGCCGCATCCGGGTGGTGGATGCCATTGCCGGGCGGCAGCCGTGATCAGCCTGGCCGGCCGGGACATCCTCCATGCCTGGGGCAAGTTCGTGTTCACCGGCGTCGGGCTGGGGCTCCTGATCGGCGTCACCCTCTCCATGGCCGGCATCTACCGGGGCATGGTGGACGATGCCAAGGCCCTGCTCACCAACAGCGGCGCCGATCTCTGGGTGGTGCAGAAGGACACCCAGGGCCCCTACGCGGAATCTTCCAGCCTGCGGGACGACGCCTATCGGGCGATCGCCGGATTGCCGGGGGTGGCTCGGGCCGCCAATGTCACCTACCTCACCATGCAGGTGCGCCGGGCCGACACGGACGTGCGGGCGATGGTGGTGGGCTTCGAACCCGGCCAGCCGGGGGAACCGGGCTATCTGGTGGCGGGCCGGCGCATCACCCGCAACCACTACGAAGCGGTGGCCGATGTGAAGACCGGATTCCAGGTGGGCGACCGCATCCGCATCCGTCGCCACGACTACACGGTGGTGGGGCTCACCCGGCGCATGGTGTCCTCGGGGGGCGACCCGATGGTGTTCGTGCCCCTGAAGGACGCGCAGGAGGCCCAGTTCCTCAAGGACAACGACGCCATCGTCAACGAGCGGGCCCGCACCGCCGCCAACCCGGCGTTCAACCGCCCCGGGGTGCCCGGCCTGCTGGAAGCGGTGCAGGCCAGCCAGGCGCTGAACCGCAGCGTGAACGCGGTGCTGGTGCAGGTGAGCCCGGGCGCGGACCCGGAGGTCGTGGCCGGGCCCATCCGCCGCTGGAAGCACCTGGAGGCCTACACCCGGGTGCAGATGGAGGAGATCCTGGTGGCCAAGCTGATCGCTACCTCCGCCCGGCAGATCGGCATGTTTCTGGTGATCCTGGCGGTGGTGAGCGCCGCCATCGTCGCCTTCATCATCTACACCATGACCCTGGGCAAGGTGCGCGAGATTGCCGTGCTCAAGCTGATCGGCACCCGCAACCGCACCATTGCCGCCATGATCCTGCAGCAGTCCCTGGGCCTGGGGCTGATCGGCTTCATCGTCGGCAAGATCGCCGCGACCCTGTGGGCGCCGGTCTTTCCCAAGTACGTGCTGCTGGAGCCGGGCGATGCCCTGCGTGGCTTCGCGGTGGTGATGCTCATCTGCGCCGTGGCCAGCACCCTGGCCATCCGGGCCGCCCTGCGGATCGACCCGGCCGAGGCGATCGGAGGCTGACATGGAACGACCCCCGTGCCCCCTGCGTGGGCGAAAGGCTGGCGGTGCGCCGGCGCGGAGCACACCGCAATGAACGGAACGAACGCCGATCCTCGCCCGGGCCTGGGCATTCGCATCGAAAACCTCAGCAAGCGCTACGGCGAGGGCGAAACCGCGGTGGATGCCCTGCGCGGTGTGAACATGGAGGTTGCCCCCGGCGAGGTGGTGGGCCTGATCGGGCCTTCCGGCTCCGGCAAAAGCACGTTGCTCAAATGCCTGGGCGCGGTCATCACCCCGACGGCGGGCCGCATGCGGCTGGGCGAGCGCACCATTTTCGACGGCGACTGGCGGGTGAAGGATCTGCGTGCCCTGCGCCGGGACAGCATCGGCTTCATCTTCCAGGCCCCCTACCTCATCCCCTTTCTGGATGTGACCGACAACGTGGCCCTCCTGCCCATGCTGGCCGGCTGCCCCAACCGGGAGGCCCGCATCCGCGCCCGGGAACTGCTCGAGGCGCTGGACGTGGGCCACCGGGCGGCGGCCCGCCCCGCCGCGCTTTCCGGCGGCGAGCAGCAGCGGGTGGCCATTGCCCGGGCGCTGGTCAACCGCCCACCGGTGGTGCTGGCTGACGAGCCGACCGCGCCCCTGGACAGCGAGCGGGCCCTGGCGGTGATGGGCATCCTGGAACGCATGGCGGCCCAGTTCCACACGGCCATCGTGGTCGTGACCCACGACGAGAAGATCATCCCCACCTTTCGCCGCATCTATCAGATACGGGACGGACGCACGGAAGAACTGGGGCGGGGGGCCGGGTAAGCCGCCGCTGCGTGGTTACGGTGCCGGAGCGCTGGCGCCCATGCCCCGGCCCTGCCCCCTGCCGGGGCCGCCGCCCCGCGGCGGCGTCTCGGGGAGCGTCATCCCCCGTTCTTTGGCGCGGGCCTGCATCTGCGCATGATGCGCGTCGCGAAAGGCCTGGCGCTCTTCCGCCGTTCTGAGGGTGCGCATCTGCTGGCGGTGGGCGAGGCGTTCTTGCGGCGTCATCAACTGACTGCCGTAGATTTGCCCCCGGCCACCGGGGGATGGGTTCTGCGCCGGGCTCACGGCGGGCGTCAGCAACGCGGCGGCGAGCAGCAAGGCGGGGAGTAGCGCTGAAGGGCGGGCAGGGGTGTTCATGCTTTTCTCCTTGCAAGGGTGGATGGGGGCTCAGCGGCCGGTTTCCGTGCCGGTGCCAACAATGGCGGCGTAGGCCTCGGCGCCGAGATAGCGGGGTGTGTAGCTCACGCTGTACTGGGCCAGCACCTTGACGAAGGCGCGCAGATGGTTGCGCGACCCCAGCAGCAGGTTGTCGTACACGGTGAGGATGTCGGCGTTGTCGATCTGCTGCTTCTGGGTCTCGATGTCGCGGATGTCCAGCTCCTCGATCTCGGCGCCGACCAGGAGCGCGTCGATCACGGAGGCTTGTCCTTTTGCCACCAGCGTGTCGTACAAACCCTGCAGCGTGGTGTTGGCGAACACGCCCGCGGCCTTGCCCGCAGCCGGGTCGGGGAGCTGGTAGCGCTCGATCAGCGTCAGCACGGCGGCGGTATGGGTAGCTTCGCTGGCGGCGATGTTCGAGAAGACCTGCACGCCCCATTGGTCGTGGAGTTTCACGTACACATCGTGGGCGAGTTTTTCTTCTTCGCGCATCCAGCTCAGGCTGGCGGCCTCGGCGTCGCTGAGGGGCGCTGCGGGCAGGCTGGCCAGTGCCGTGGCCAGGGTGCTGGCCTGGACGCTGGTGCTGCCATCGGCGGCCACGGCCATCAGGTTCCCGCTGGCGCCGGGTGTGCCCGCGCCGGGGCTGCTGGTGCCGCTGTCGCCTCCGCAGGCGGACAGGATCAGGCTGACGGTGAGTGCGGTGATCCAGGGGTGTTTCATGGTGTGTTCCTCAATTACCGGTGGGGGTGGTGGCAGGGGCGAGGCGGGCAGGCCTGGCCTCGGCGCGCCGGGGCGGCTGCTCGCAGGGCGGCACGGGGCGGTTCTCGAAGCCTTGTCCGTAAGGTCTGGCGCGGTGTTGCAGTGCCGGCCCGGTGGCCCCACGCTCCGCCAGGGCGCCACTTTCCAGCCCGGCGTCAGCATGGGGACGGGGCAGGCGCGCCATGGCCGGGGCGGTGTTCAGCACGGCGGCTGTCAGCAGGAGGCAGGCAATGCTCGAGCGGAAAGCGGGTTCGGGTTTCATGGCAGGACGTTCTGGCTGCACGGATGCGCAACATCCTGAGCCGCGGATGCAAGCGCCGTCTTTCGCCCGGGTTACGTCTGGCGAGCGTGTGTTTCGCGATGTTTCAGGGGGCGGGCGGGCGTTTCGAGGGTGGGGGTATCATGGCGCCATGGATGCACATGACCTGCCCCGGGTCCTGGTGGTGGATGACGACCCGGCCCTGCGCGAGATGCTGGGCGACTACCTCGGCAGCAATGGCTTTGCGCCCCGGCTGGCGGCGGACGGCCGGCAAATGTGGGCCGCCCTGGATGCCGAGTGGCCCGAGGTGATCGTGCTGGATCTCATGCTGCCCGGAGAAGATGGCCTGAGTTTGGCCCGGCGGTTGCGGGCGCAATCCTCCGTGCCCATCCTCATTCTTTCTGCCCGGGGGGACGAGGTGGACCGGATCGTCGGCCTCGAAGTGGGGGCGGACGATTATCTGGGCAAGCCGTTCAGTGCCCGGGAACTGCTGGCGCGGCTGCGGGCGCTGGTGCGCCGGGCCGGTGGCGCCAGTGCGACGAACACGACGAAAGAGGGGCCGCTGTACTTCGGGCCTTATGTCCTGGATCGGGCCGCCCGGCGGCTGTTGCGGGACGGGCAGGACCAGCACCTCACCGGGGGCGAGTACGGCTTGTTGCAGATCCTGGCGGAACGGCCGGGCAAGGTGCTCAGCCGCGATACCCTGATCGACCTGCTGCGGGGCCTGGAGCGCGATCCCTTCGACCGCAGCGTCGATGTGCGGGTGACCCGCCTGCGCCGCAAGATCGAACCGGATCCGGCCGCGCCGGTGTACGTGATCACCGTCCGCGGCGAGGGCTACCTGTTCAACCCGCGGGGGGATGGACCTTGAGGTCCGGGCGCTCGCTGGCCGGGCACTATTCCCTGCTGCTGGGGGGCGGATTCCTGCTCTTCGGGGGGCTCATGCTGCTGCTGGTGGTGCAACTGATCATGTTGCCCATGGCCCGCCGTGCGGCGGACGACCTGGCGGCGCTGATGGTGCTCTCCGCCCAGACCTGGCGGGAACTCCCGCCGCACACCCGTCCGGATTTCGCCCGGGAACTGCTGGAGCGCCATCAGCTTGCGGTGCGCCCGGGGCCGATGGAGGAAACCGCTGACGAGCACTGGCACGGTTTCTATTTCCTGTTTCTCGAGCAGGCGCTGGGGGCGCGGGTGGGCGAGCCGGTTCAGATGGCCATGGCCCCCGGCCCGGAGGGCACCTGGGGCTGGGCCAACCTGCCGGTCGGGGGGGCGCGGCTGGCGGTGGGCCTCCCCCACGGACGGGTGGCGACGCATCCGCTCTGGTTGCTGCTGCTGGCTCCGCTGGTGGCCCTGGGCCTGGGCGTTGGCATCGCCCGGTTGCTGGCCCGCCGTATTGCCGCACCCCTGGAGTCGCTGGAGCGGGCCATGGAGGTGGTCGGGCGTGGGGCAACACCCGCTCCCGTCCCGGAACGGGGCCCCCGGGAACTGGCCGCGGTGGCGCATCACTTCAACCAGACGGCGGCCCAGGTGCGCGAACTGCTCGCAGCCCGGACCACCTTGTTTGCCGGGCTTTCCCATGATTTGCGCACGCCCTTGGCCCGGTTGCGGCTGGCTGCGGAAATGTATGTCGCCCAGCCTGCGCCGGCGCTGTTGCGGCGGATCGAGGATGAGGTGGAGCACCTGGACCGCCTGATCGGCGACCTGCTGGCCCTCTCCCGGGGCATTGCGGAAGAGCCGGCGGAATCCCTCGATCTGGCGGCCGTGCTGGCAGAACTTGCCGGGCAGGCGGTGGGCACGGCCTGTCCGCCGGTGCGTGTGACGTGCCCGCCGCTCATCGTCCGGGTTGCGCCCACGGCCTTGCGCCGGGTGCTCGGGAACCTGCTGGACAATGCCCTGCGTCACGGGCGTGGGCCGGTTGGCTTGAGTGCCAGCGCCAGCGCGGGGCGTGTCACCGTGTCCGTGGAAGACTGCGGCCCCGGCATTGCGCTGGCCGCGCAGGAAGGGGTGTTCCGGCCGTTCAGCCGGGGTGAGGGCTCGCGCAGCAGCAGTACCGGCGGCACTGGCCTGGGGCTGGCGATCGTGCATCAGCTTTGTGCCCTCTACGGCTGGCGCATCGAGCTGGCAAACCGTCCGGGCGGCGGGTTTGCGGCGAGTGTGTCGATGCCCGGCGCCGCGCGCAGCGAATAGCCCGCCCGGGGGCTCGACAAACGGCGCGGGCTCTGTTGTGCTTGCGCGATGGCGCAAGATCACCCTGACCATTCCCTGCCCCGGACCGCGGGCGTCCGCCTGCTGCCGCTGGGCGACGCCGCCTGGACCGTGGAGTTCGGCACCGCCATTGCCCCGTCGCTGCATGGCCGGGTGCTGGGGTTCGCGCGGCAGGTGGAGGCGCTGGCCGCCCGCGGCGGGCTGCCTGCCGTGGAGGTGGTGCCCACCTTTCGTTCCGTAACCATCCATTTCGACCCCTTGGCCACCGATGGCGAGGCCCTGGCTGCCCGCTTGTCCGCACTGGCCCGCGAGGCGCAAGCGCAGGCGGTGGACGGCCGCCACTGGCTGCTGCCGGTGTGCTTCGACGAGGCTTTCTCCCCGGACCTGCCCGCGCTGGCCGCGGCCAGGGGGCTGGCTCCGGAGGCCGTGCCGGGGCTGCTTACCGGCGCATGCTTCCGGGTGTATCTGATCGGCTTCATGCCCGGGTTCCCCTACATGGGCGGGTTGCCCGAGGCGCTGCACATGCCCCGTCGCGCCACGCCCCGCACCCGGGTGCCAGCGCGTTCGCTGGCGGTGGCCGGGGGCATGTGCGCGGTGTACCCCTGGGAGAGCCCGGGTGGATGGCATCTTCTGGGGCGCACGCCGGTGCCGCTGTTCGACCCGGCTGCTGCTGCCCCGGCGCTGCTGGCGGCGGGGGACCGGGTGAGATTGCGTGCGGTGTGCCGGGACGAGTTCGCGGAACTGGAGGCGCGCGTTGCGGCGGGGGGCTTCGACCGGCACTGCCTGCGGGGGGAGCCGGGCCGTGGCTAGCGGGCTGGAGATCCTGCAGCCGGGGCTGGGCTGCTCGATCCAGGATGCGGGCCGCTTTGGCCACCGGGCGGAGGGGGTGGCCGTTTCCGGCGCGCTGGATGGAATCTGGCTGGCCTGCGCCAATGCTCTGGCGGGCAATGCAGCAGATGCCGCCGCGCTGGAGGTGCGGGCCCTGGGGCCCCGGTTACGGGTGGCGGGCGGGCCGGTGCGCCTGGCGCTGGTGGGCGAGGTGGGGGCCGAACTGACCACCGGGGCGGGGGAGCGCCGGGCGCTGCTCCCCTGGCGTGGGATCACCCTGAGCGTGGGGGACGTCTTGCAGGTGGGGACCCCCGCACGGGGTGTGGCCTATCTTGCGGTGGGGGGCGGCGTGGCGGTGGCGCCGCAACTGGGCAGCCGCTCGGCGTATCAGCGGGCCTGCCTCGGGGGGCTCGACGGGCGCCCGCTGCAGGCGGGGGATGTATTGCCGGCGGGCCGGGGCGGTGCCGGGGCGCCGGTCTCGGCCCGCCGGCCGTTCAGCCACGCCCCGGGGCCGATCCGCGTCTTGACCGGCCCCCAGGCGGATCATTTCAGCGCCGAGGGGGTGCGCCGGTTTTTCGCTGGCCCCTGGCGGGTGACGCCGGAGTTCGACCGCATGGGCCTGCGCCTGGAAGGCCCGATGGTCGCGCATGCCGGGCCTGGATGCGCCGACATCGTGTCCGACGGCGTGGCCCCCGGGGCAATCCAGGTGCCGGCCAGCGGTCAGCCCATCCTGTTGCTGGCGGACTGCCAGACGGTGGGGGGCTATCCCAAAATCGCCACGGTGATCCGCGCCGACTTGCCAAGGCTGGCTCACCTGCGGGCCGGGGATGAAATCCGCTTTCTGGAGGTGAGCCGGGCCGAGGCGGTTGCCGCCTTGAAGGTGCAGGCGGCGGAACTGGCTGCCTGGATCGCCGGCATAGGCGCCGGGCGAGATGAGGGGTGGATCGATGAAGCGGCCCTGTACGCCCACAACCTCATCAGCGGCATGGTGGCGGGTGACCCCTGAGTACACGGAGCAATCACGATGAGCAAACGCATCAATCTCAACGCCGACATGGGCGAGAGCTTTGGCGTCTGGCAAATGGGCGAGGATGAAGCCCTGCTGCAGGTGGTGGGCGCGGCCAACATTGCCTGTGGTTTCCACGCGGGCGACCCGCTGGTGATGCGGCGCACGGTGCGCGCCGCGGTGGCGGCGGGCGTGAGCCTGGGTGCCCATCCGGGCTATCCGGATCTGCAAGGGTTTGGCCGGCGGCGGATGGAGATTCCCGCCGCCGAGCTGGAGGCCATGCTCATATACCAGATCGGGGCCCTTGCCGCCCTGGCGCGGGCGGAAGGTGGCCGTTTGTGCCACGTCAAGCCCCACGGGGCGCTGAGCAACCAGGCCTGCGCCGACCCGGCGCTTGCGGCCACGGTGGCCCGGGCGGTGCAGGCGGTGGATGGCGATCTGATCCTGCTCGCACCCGCGTGCTCCGAACTGGCACGGGCGGGTCAGGCCGCAGGGCTCCCCGTGGCCCTGGAAATCTTCGCGGACCGGGCCTACCAGGCGGACGGGCAGCTGGTGCCCCGGTCCCGGCCCGGGGCCTTGATTCACGATCCGGAACAGGCACTGGCGCATGTGCTCGCCATGCTGAAGGAGGGCGCTCTCCGCGGCGCTGACGGGAGCCGGCTGAGCACCCCCATTCACAGTGTGTGCGTGCATGGTGACGGCCCCCAGGCCTTGGCCACGGCGCGCTGTCTGCACCGGGGGCTGGCGGCGGCCGGCTGGGCCCTGAGCCCGCTGGGGGAGGTGCCTCGGGCCGGCGCTTGAACCGTGATCTGAGACACGCGTGTTCCGGTTTGTCTTCTCGGCGTGTAGTGATTTTGCAAGGCAGCATGTGTAAAATCGCATCGCCCCGAAAAATTTGCAAAGTCGTGCTGTGTTAGGTGGCCGTTACGAGCGGCGGTGGATGCGAGGGTGAAAGCCCCTGTTCCGCACCGGGCCAGCCCGACCGCGCATCAGGTGTGATCCCGCGGCTTGCATGCCACCGGAACGGGTTTGCGCCATTCTCGGGTGTGCGTTGATTTCACGCGCAAGCGCTTGCAGGCAGCCGCAGGCGCGGCGCGAGGTGTGCTCCCTGAAGGCTGCCCTTGAATACAACAAAGAGGTCTGCTCATGCGTCGTAACACCCTCAGCGCGGCGGTTTTCGCTTTCGCCTGTCTCATCATGATCTATGCGTTTGTTAGCGAGCCGACCGCGCCGCCGTTGGCCAAGCAAAGTGCTGCCAGCCGGGTGGCAGGCGCTGCCGAAGCTGGGGTACAGGCGGTTTCCGTAGGTGCCCTGGCGAGCTCGCAAGCCACGAGCGCCACCTCGATTCTGCCGTATCGGGCGAATCCCGCAGAACATTCCCGGGTCAAGCCGACGTCGGTGGACTGAATTCTGGCGTTCGGGGCTGGTGCAGCACCGGCAACCATCGAACCGGCTGTAAACGAAAAAAGGCCCCCGGAGTGCTCCGGGGGCCTTTTTCGTTACCGGAGTGGACTTCAGGCGAAGCTGTCTGCCATCAGGTTCTTGTACCAGACGAACATGTCTTCGTAGTTGTCCTTGCTCGGCCCGGGGGCTTCACCGGAAGCGCCGGGGACCACCTTCATGGCCGCTGTGCCCTGGTCATAGGCAAAGATGGCGGTGAGCCAGGAGGCTGTGGTTGCGGTGATGGGCGAGAAACAGGCGGAATTGGTCATGGGCGCGGGGTCGGGACTGCCGCCGGCCAGGATGCGGCTGATGGCATCGGCGCAGACCTTGGCTTCCTGGTTGGCAATGTGTCCGGCCTTGGGCTGGGTGGTGGCCGAGGCATCGCCAATGACGTGGATGCCCTTGATGGCGGTGGACTCGTAACTCAGCACGTCCACGCCGGCCCAGCGCTGGTTCACATTCGCCAGGCCCGAACTGGCGATGATCTTCCCGGCCCGCTGGCTGGGGATGGGGTTGATCACATCGCCCTTGATGTCGCCCAGGTTGGTCTTGAAGGTCTTGGTTGCGGGGTCGATGGACAGCACCGTGGTGGCGGGACGGTACTCGATCACCCCTTTGTGGATCACGTTGAAGGCGTTGGAGAAGTTGGCCTTCTCGGCAATGATGTCGGCGTTGGCGTCGAGCACGATCACCTTGCTGCCCGGCTTCCTGCGCTTGAGGTAGTCCGCCACCACGCAGGCGCGCTCGTACGGGCCGGGCGGGCAGCGGTAGGGTGCGGCGGGAATGCTCATGACGAAGACTCCGCCTGCCTTCATGGCCGCGATCTGGCTTTGCAGCGTGGTGGTCTGAGCCCCGGCCTTCCATGCGTGCACGATGGTATTGCCCGCATTCTCCAGCCCGGGGATGACGTCGAAGTCGATGCCGGGGGCGATCACCAGCCGGTCGTAGGGCAGCACGGTGCCGCTGGCGAGCGTCACTTTCTTGCCCACCGGGTCGATGGCCTTCACTTCCCCGTTGGTCACCTGCACGCCGTAGTTGCTCTTGAGCTTGTCGTAGGTGAAATAGAGGTTGCTCAGGCTGTAGGCGCCGCTGAGCACCAGATTGCTCATGATGTTGGAGGTGTAGCGGGCGTCCCGCTCCACCAGGGTGACGCTCACCTTGGAGCCGCCCCACAGGCGCAGGTATTTGGCGACCGTGGCACCGGCCATGCCGCCGCCAATCACCACCACCCGGCCGCTGGCGCCGGTGTTGGTCGGCACCTTGCTGATGGTGGCGGCCAGGGCCTGATGGGGGAGCACCGCGCCCAGCGCGCTGGCGCCGAGCATGCCCATGAGTTGTCTGCGTTTCGTCTGGATCATGGTCGGGACCTCACTTGGGCTGCTTGGCAAAATAGTTGGCGATCAGCCACAACTGCTGATCGGTGTAGCCCAGCGCGTGGATGCGCATGATGTCGTTCTTCTCGGGCTTGGTGCGCATCTCGTTCAGTTCTTCGTAGATGCTGGTGGCGGATTTGCCCGCCAGGCGCTCAAAGCCGGCGGCGGGCCGTCCATCTGTCCCGTGGCACTGAAAACAGTTGGACGCGAGCAGGCGTCCGGCGGGTGGATTGGCGGCTGACTGGGCGTGGCCGGACGCGGGCAGCAGCGCCGCCCCGGCCAGGGCCAGCCCGGCCAAAAAGGTGTGGAGTTTTGTTTTCATGGGGTCCCCAGTGAGTGGCGTGGTGTTGGCAGTGTGCAACGGCCGAGCTTAAGAATCTCTTAAAGTGATAATACTGATAAGGCCGTATTTCTCAGCTCACCTCTTGGCCAGGGTCTTTCCGCGCGCCGCAGTCGGGCGCGCACGCACCCGTTTCCATCCCGTTCCCTGCCCGCCCCGCTGGCCGCTGCCAGAAAGTCGGGGCGGGCAACTCAGTGCGGATTAAGTGCTGGTTTAGCGCACCAGCCAAGAATCCGCAGCGATGCGCCCGACCATGCGTGGGGGCGCTTTCTCCACCCCGGGCGGCGGGTGTCCCCAGTGAGCGGAGGGCGATCCAGTGAGCGCGAACAGCGGGGAGTCCCGTTCCCCGGCAGTGCATCTGCGCCTCGTCGTGGGCGAGGGCGATGCCCAGGCCCAAGGGGGTGGGTGGGAGACCCTCGCCACCTTTGTGGTGGAGTTTCAGCGTCAGCGCAGCGACGAAGGCATCGCCCACCGCAGTCTGGTCCACCACGTTGAAGCCGACCGGAATGGCCAATGGCCCGGTCTGGTTGCCCGGCAACTGACCAACTGGATGCTCAACGCGTTGATGGGGCACACCCGCGGCGAGCGTTGAGGCGCACTGGTACGGACCAGGTGCTCTCCGGGCGTCCGCCTGCCGAACGCTCCTCCCCTCTGCCCCATGCCAGCGCAATCCCGCCGTGCTTCGGCCATCCGCGTGGCTGGATGCCCTTGGCGATTAACAACAAAGACGGGCTCCGGTAATTGGAATTTCATTGGTGCATAACCGGGCGCTCCCACCATGACTCACAAGTGGGAACCGAGTGATCGGCGAGCGCTGACGGCGGAACGTCGGGTGCTTGTGGATGCCGCTATGGAGGAGGGTGTAGCCATGAGTTGCGCGGAAAGAGCCTTATTGTTGATCGCCGTGCTGCAGACATTTCCGATGCAAACGGCGCACGGCCAGGATGAGCAGATCCATTGCGCGGGATTTGACCCGGCGCGATTGGAGGTGAAGCGGGAGCAAGGTCGCTGGCAAATCGCGGAAGGCAATAACCTGATCCGTGATTTTGGTGATCGGAGAGGCGATGCAGAAAACGCCCTCGATGCGATCAAACGAAATGGATTTGACCACATCTGCTTTGAAAAGCGGCCGGATCAAATCCTGGTGCCCATTCCGGTCGCGTTGCCCAATACGACCGTCTTTGTCGTCCGCCATGCGGAAAAGGGCACGGATGTGGACGACCTCAAAGTGCCCCTGACGGCTGATGGGGAAAAACGGGCCGAAACACTGGCGCGCATGCTCGAGAAATCGGGCGTTTCGGTGGTGTATTCGAGCGCAGGGCTGAGGAATGGCCAACTCGCGCCCTACACGCGAACCAGGGAAACGGTCAATAACTACGCCGACAAACACGGCATCCCGATTACCTACTACCGCTATGAGTTGGTGGCTGATCTTGCCGCCGACATCAAGGCAAAGCACTTCGGCAGGAAAGTACTCGTGGCCGGTCATTCAGACACGGTTCCGGAGTTGTTAAAAGCCCTGGGCGTGAAGTCCCCACCGTCAATCGGCAACGAATTCGACAACCTCTT
>JRYG01000417.1_pt1 | contig 54484 bp, 47 predicted proteins | sample 235341 | NCBI WGS metagenome assembly JRYG01 (sample SAMN03074218, study PRJNA261478) | activated sludge metagenome | biome: Wastewater Treatment Plant; feature: Wastewater; material: Activated sludge; isolation source: activated biomass of a wastewater treatment plant treating hydrocarbon... ...
GTGCGGTAATCGAGCAGCACGTCCAGCAGCGGCCCTTCGAGGATCATGTTGTTGCGCCGTTCGATGAAGCCGAGCCGGGCCAGCTTGCCCAGCATGAAGTTGCGCACGCGGGTCCGGCCGCCCAGTCGTGGCGCGAAGTCGCTGAGCAGGGAAGCTTCCGAAATGCCGGCCGAAACGGTGTCCCCCCGCTCCACGGGCTGATCGGCGCCGAAGAGGTCGTCCTGGCCGTCGTCGGCCAAGGCCCGGCGGGAGACCTGACGCTCGCGCTTGGGGAGGATGATCAGGGCCCACAGGATCACCAGCAGCGCCACTTCTTCCCGGGTCAGCCCCTGATTGCTGGCCTGGTATTCCCGGCCCGCGCCGAATACCGGCTCGTGCATTTCGCTGGCCAGGGCCACTGCCACGTGCTCGGCGTAAGGGTTGTCCATGAGTTGCAGGCCCACGGCGGCGAGGCGGTGGTCGAGTTCATGGCGGAAAGTCTCGTCTACCAGCGCCCGGCGTACCAGTGCGTCGCTGCGGGGGAGCCAGCGTTGGGCCAGAAGGCGGGCGGTGAGGGTGCGCAGTTCGTGTTCCATCAGTCTTGGCTTCGCGGTTCCACGGTGCCGTCGGACACGGCGGCGATTTCATCGTGGCCGACGGCACGGAGCGTGTCGGCAAAGGTGACGGCCAGTGGCAGGCGCATGAATTCGCCCATGGGGCCGTCCTGGGGGGCGTTGTCGTCCCCGTCCGCCAACAGGGCGAGCAGGGACAGGCGATAGGAAGCGGCGGCAAATCCGCCGCCTTCGATCACTTGTGCCAGCGCAGTGGGTTCGCCTACCCGCGCCAACCGCCGGGAGAAGCTTTCCAGCAGGCGCAGATCCTCCTGCTCCGGGGCGGAGCGGGGTGTGGCGTCGCAGGTGGGGAGCGCGGTGTCTTGTTCCTGCCGTCTGGCCTCGTCGCTGGCGGCGATTTCAGCCCGGTCCAGAAGCTCGTGGCCGCTGGCCAGCAGCCGCAGCTCGGGCGAAAAACCAAGGGCGTCCCGAGCCAGACCTGCCAGATCAGCCGCCCCGACCCGGCGCAGCCAGGCCGCCACGTCGCTGGAGGAAATGCCGGATGCGCCCAGGGTGACCCGCTGCGCCTCGATCTTGTTCAACGCCCGCTGGAACGAGGCGTCCACCCGCGCCAGGCGGGACTGGGCCAGGCCGATGCGCTGGGCGATGCGGGCCACCTCGAAGGGGACTTCTGGCTCGGCCAGCAGCGCACGCAGGATCTCCGTTCCGCGCTCCAGCCAGCGGGCGTTGGCAGTCAATCGGCGGCGGGCGTCCAGGATCTGGAATTCGGAACCGGAGGCGATGGCGTCCTCGAAATGCAGCGAAAGCTCAGCGAGTTTTGCGAGCAAATGGCCCAGGGATTCCGCAGTGACCGTGCCGGTCGCCTGAAGGCCGGCCAACTGGGCGGTGAGAAAGCCCAGCTCCAGGTCTTCCTCCGCCGAGAAGCGCAGCAGCATGGCGATGGCGGCCACCGCATTGCGGCCCAGGTCGGAAAGGCTGAAGAGACTGTCTTCCCCCGCAGCGAGGAGGTGGTTGTCCCGCAGGCGCTTGAGCACCGTCTCCAGCTTGACCGGGTCCAGATAGCTGAAGCGTCTGCGCAGGCTTTCCAGGCTCCAGCGCGGGGCTTCGCCTTCCGCACCGATTTCGCGCAGAACCAACAAGCGTAACAATACCTCCGCGTCGGTGCCACGGAAGAGGGTGATGAAGGCGCCCAACATGGGACGGGCACCGAGCAATGGGGCGAGTTCCGGGACCTCGTCGGCGCTCACGCCGGGTGCGAGGAACTCGTCGATACGCAGATCTGAAAAACTCAAGCGGCCGCTACTCGATCACAACGTTGGGGGCGGACGCATGCGGCGGGGCGGGGGATACCCGCCCCGGATGCCGGACGCGGTGTGGCTCAGACGCCCTGCTTCAGGCTGGCCGCGATGAAGGCGTCCAGGTCGCCGTCCAGCACCTTCTGGGTGTTGGAGATTTCCACGTTGGTGCGCAGATCCTTGATGCGGCTCTGGTCCAGCACGTAGGAGCGGATCTGGTGGCCCCAGCCCACGTCGGTCTTGGACGATTCCAGCTTGTCCTTTTCGGCCTGGCGCTTGCGCAGTTCGGCCTCGAACAGGCGGGATTTCAGCATCGACATGGCCTCTGCCCGGTTGCGGTGCTGGGAGCGGTCGTTCTGGCAGCTCACCACGATGCCGGTGGGGATGTGGGTGATGCGTACCGCCGAGTCGGTCTTGTTGATGTGCTGCCCGCCCGCACCGGAGGCCCGGTAGGTGTCGATGCGCAGGTCCGCCGGGTTGACCTCGATTTCGATGGAGTCATCCACCTCCGGGTAGACGAACACGCTGGCAAACGAGGTGTGACGGCCGCCGGAGGAGTCGAAGGGGCTCTTGCGCACCAGCCGGTGTACGCCGGTTTCCGTGCGCAGGAAGCCAAAGGCGTACTCGCCCTCCACCTTGATGGAGGCGCTCTTGATCCCCGCCACGTCGCCTTCCGACTCTTCCAGCAGGTCAGCCTTGAAACCCTTGCGTTCGCAGTACTTCAAGTACTGGCGCAGCAACATGCTGGCCCAGTCGCAGGCCTCGGTGCCTCCGGCTCCCGCCTGAATGTCGATGAAGCAGTTGTTGGGGTCCGCCGGGTTGGAGAACATGCGGCGGAATTCCAGGTTGCCAACCCGGGCTTCCAGATCTTCCAGGTCCGCTTCCACAGCCTGAACGGTGTCTTCGTCTTCTTCGGCGCTGGCCAGTTCGAACAGGTCAGTGGTGTCGATCAGCGTCTGGCTGATTCCCTTGAGGGCCAGTACCACGTCCTCCAGGGCTTTCTTTTCCTTGTTCAGCTCCTGGGCCTTGGCGGCGTCGTTCCAGACCTCGGGCTGTTCCAGTTGCTTGGCGACTTCTTCGAGCTTCGATTCCTTGTCATCGAAGTCAAAGATACCTCCGTAGTTCGTTGCTGCGGGACTTGAGGTCGGCCAGATGCGTGGCGATGGCGTTGAGGCGTTCTGCTTCCATGATGGGTGTCCTGCGAATTGGGCAAACCGGAAATTATACCGGGCCCCGGGGCCACCATCCACGCAAACGCAATGAGCGAGGGAGCGGCTTCGTTTCAGCGAGGTTCGGCGAGGCGGAGGAAGCTGGGGTGCCGGGGCAGACCGCGGGCGGTGAGTTCCCGATACCGATAGGTGACGAGGCTGCCAACGGGCGGGGGAAGGCGGCGCTGGCTTTCGCTGAACCCTGTACCCAGGCGGAAGCGGCGGCCGTCGGAGCGTTCCACCACCAGGGCGCCGAGCATGCCTTCGAAGCGGCCGCGGCCCGGCTGATGGGCCACGACCGTGGCCTCGTCATCCAGCCAGGGTTTGAGTTTGAGCAGCGCGTCGCTGCGGCCGGTGATCAGGGGGGCGTCAGCCCGGTGCAGCATCAGGCCCTCGCCGCCTGCCCGCAGGACTGTGTCGAGGCGCGCCTGCAGGGCCCCGGCATCGGCCACGCGGAAATGTTCGACGGCCTGCAGCGCACTGCTCCCCGCTTGCGCCACCAGGTTCTTCAGGGTTTGCAGCCGTTGGCTGAAGTCGCCCTGGCCCTCGGGCAGTTCGAACACCATGTAGCGGATGCCGCGCCATTCCCCGTCCGAGGGCTGGTTCTTGCGCACGATGCCGGACAAGCGCTCGAACTGGCCGCGTCCCAACCAGAGTTCTCCGTCCAGGGCTTCCCGGGGCAGGGCTGCGGCGAACCAGGCGGGGGCCGCCACGGGGCGGCCGCTGCGAAAGCGCAGGCGCTGACCATCCCAAAGGGCGCGCACGCCGTCGAGCTTTTCGCTGACCCAGTAGCGGGATGGGTCCAGGCGCGGGTCCCAGGTCTGGGCGAGCAGTGGTTCCGGGGCCTCTTTGGCGCGGGCCCATCGAGGCAACAGCCCAAGTACTGCCGCGCAGGTGCTGGCTGCCAGCAGCCGACGGCGCAGGGGGGGCGGGGGCGTGGCCATGAGTTCAGTAGATCTCGCGGGTTTCCAGGAATTTCACGTCGGGATTGCGTTCTTGCGCCATTTGCAGATTGACCCGGTTGGGGGCGAGGTAGACGTAGTCCCCGTTGCCATCCAGCGCCATGTTGGCGGGGGAGCGATCGGCCAGGGCTCGCAGGTCTGCGTCCGAGCCGCGCAGCCAGCGGGCGGTGGCATAGTTGCAGGACTCGAAGACGGCATCCACCCCGTATTCGTTCTCGAGCCGATGGGCAACCACATCGAACTGGAGCGTGCCGACCGCACCGAGAATCAGCTCGTTGGTGTTGAGCGGGCGGAAGAGCTGGGTGGCGCCTTCCTGGGCGAGTTGCTCCAGCCCCTTCTGCAACTGCTTCATCTTGAGCGGGTTGCGGATTTGGGCGCGGCGGAAGTGTTCCGGGGCAAAGGAGGGAATGCCGGTGAACTGCAGATCTTCGCCCTCCGTAAAGGTGTCGCCCAGGTGGATGGTGCCGTGATTGGGGACGCCGATGATGTCGCCCGCGTAGGCTTCGTCAGTGGTGCAGCGGTCCTGGGCCATGAAGGTGATGGCGTTGCCGATGGCCACTGTCTTGCCGATGGATACCTGCTTCACTTTCATGCCGCGCTCGAAGCGCCCGGAGCATACCCGCACGAAGGCGATGCGGTCCCGGTGCTTCGGGTCCATGTTGGCTTGGATCTTGAACACGAAACCGCTGAACCTGGTTTCGTGAGGCTCCACGGGACGGGTCTTGGTGGGGCGGCCGAGGGGCTCGGGGGAGAGGTCCACCACTGCATCGAGCAGGTTCTGCACGCCGAAGTTGTTGACCGCGGAGCCAAAGAAAACCGGGCATTGCTTGCCTGACAGGTAGGCGGCCTTGTCGAAGGCGTGGGAGGCACCCCGCACCAGTTCCACGTCGATCCGCAGTTCCTCGGCCTGGTCGGCGATCAGTTCGTCCAGTCGGGGGTTGTCGAGGCCCTGGATGATCTCGGCGGTGCCTTTTTCCGCGTGCGGATCAAAGAAGGAAATGCTGTCGTTGTAGAGGTGATAGACACCCCGGAAGCGCTTGCCCATGCCGATGGGCCAAGTCATCGGTGCGCACTGGATTTCCAGCACCGATTCGATCTCGTCCAGCAGTTCGATGGGGGAACGGCCTTCCCGGTCCAGTTTGTTGATGAAGGTGATGATGGGCGTGTCACGCAGGCGGCAGACGTTGAGCAGCTTGATGGTCTGGGACTCCACGCCATTGACCGAGTCGATCACCATCACTGCCGAATCCACCGCCGTCAGGGTGCGGTAGGTGTCTTCGGAGAAATCCTCGTGCCCGGGGGTGTCGAGCAGGTTGATCATGCATTCCCGGTAGGGAAACTGCATCACCGACGAGGTGACCGAGATGCCCCGCTGTTTCTCCAGTTCCATCCAGTCTGACGTGGCGTGGCGGCTGGCCTTGCGGGCGCGCACTTCTCCCGCCACCTGGATGGCACCACCGAACCAGAGCAGCTTCTCGGTGAGCGTGGTCTTGCCGGCATCCGGGTGGGAAATGATGGCAAAGGTGCGGCGGCGCCGGATCTCGTTATCCAGATGACTCATGGCAGGGGCGGGGCAAGGCTGGGAAAGGGCGCGATTATTCCACTTCCGTGGCAAACCCGCACCTGCGCTGGTGGACGAAGACGGCCGCGCGGCTTACAGGCTTTCGAAATCCTCCAGCATCAACTGTACCGAGCAGACCCCGTTGTACTCGTTCTCCGCCAGGCGAAAGGCGGCGTGGATGCGCGCGGGGGCTTGGTCCGCGTGGTTGAAGCGGATGGCGTCGTAGCGGCTTTGGTCCTGGCTCAGGGTGAGCTTGAGATGCTTGTCCTTGAGCAGCCGCTGGTGCTCAACCCGGAAGGCGTCGCTGAAAACCGGAGCGGGGAAGCCTTGTCCCCAGATGTCCTGGTCCAGCAGGCGGGCCGTCTCCAGGCTGTAGTACCCCCCCTCCAGCGGCCCGTCGGTTTGGACTGTGCGGGTGAGCGCGGCGGGCGGGATCAGGTCTTGCACCACTTCTTCGAACAGATCACGGAAGCGGGGGAGATTTTCCTCGCGGATGGTGAGGCCAGCGGCGGCGGCATGCCCGCCAAACCTGAGCAGGAGATCGGGCGCTTTCTTTGAGACCAGATCCAGCGCATCCCGCAGATGCAACCCGGGAATCGAGCGGCCGGAGCCTTTGAGCTCTCCTTCGTCGCCGCGGGCGAAGGCGATGGTGGGCCGGTTGAGCTTTTCCTTGAGGCGACCGGCGAGGATGCCGATCACCCCCTGGTGCCAGTCGGGTTCGAACAGGGCGATGCTCGCGCCGGCCCCCGGGTCGAAACCCTCCAGCCTGGCCAGGGCGCGTTCCTGCATTTCGGCTTCGATGGTGCGCCGCTCCCGGTTCAGGGTCTCCAGTTCGCGGGCGATGGTCAGCGCCCGGCCCATGTCGTCGGTAATGAGGCACTCGATGCCCAGCGACATGTCCGCCAACCGACCTGCGGCGTTGAGGCGCGGGCCAAGGCCAAAGCCGAGATCGAAGGTGGAGGCACGGGCGGACTGGCGGCCGGCGGCGGTGAACAAGGCGCGCAGGCCGGCTTGCATGCGGTCTGCCCGCATCCGCGCCAGACCCTGGGAAACCAGGACCCGGTTGTTGTGGTCGAGCTGCACCACATCTGCAACCGTGCCCAGGGCGACCAGATCCAGGAGGGCGCCAAGGTTGGGCTCCGCCCGGCCGGCAAAGGCGCCCCGGTTGCGCAGTTCCGCCCGCAGCGCCAGCATCACGTAGAACATGACGCCGACCCCGGCCAGGTGTTTGCTCGGAAAATCACAGCCGGGCTGGTTGGGGTTGACGATCACGTCGGCGGCGGGAAGGGTGTCGCCCGGCAGGTGGTGATCGGTGATCAGGGTGGCGATGCCCAGCGCCTGGGCGGCGGCGACGCCCTCGACGCTGGCAATGCCGTTATCCACGGTGATGATCAGGTCAGGTTCCGATCGCGCGGCCAGTTCGACGATGGCGGGCGTGAGCCCGTAGCCGTACTCGAAGCGGTTGGGAACCAGATAACCGACCCGCGCGCCGAAGGCACGAAGCGCACGGATGCCGACCGCACAGGCGGTGGCGCCATCGCAATCATAGTCCGCCACGATGAGGATGCGGGCGTCAGCTTCGATGGCGTCCGCCAGCAAGGTGGCGGCTTCCCCGGCACCACGCAGGGCCTGGGGGGGCAACAGGGACGTGAGGTGGTAATCCAGGTCGGTTGCGGTGGTGACGCCCCGGGCCGCGTAGATGCGTGCAAGCAGGGGATGAACGCCGGCGTCCATCAGGCGGCGGGCGGGCAGGTGCGGAATGGCGCGGGGGCGGATGCGGCTCACGGTTTGAGCACCACATGGAGGGGAGCGGGCCGCCGCCAGAATTTGCGGAGTTCTCCCGCCTCGAGGGTGGCCTCGATACTGGCCTGGTCCCCCAAGGCCACGACCTGCAGGCGCTTGATATGCCCCTTCTTCATCTGCTCGAGCGCCGGAGCAAACCACTTGCGCTCCAGATCACGCAGCGCTGCCTGCCAGGGCTGGATTTGCAAGGCAAGGCCCGGCAGCCGCAGATCGTCCAGTACCAGCAGGCTGGAGCCCTCTCCAGCCGGGACTTCCCCCAATCCGCTAGGCAAGGGGGTGGTGGTGCTGCCACCGGCCCGGGCGAGACCGCGGGCCAGGGGGGCATCCGCGCCGACATGCCGGGCGGGCGGGCGCGGGGTGACTCCCGATGGACCTTCGCCCCAGAACCAGAGGTTGTTGATGCGAGGCTGTCCGTTATCGTCCCGGGCCTGGTTGACCGGATGGCAGTGGAGCCAGGTTTGAATTTCGTTGGCGTAGCCGCGCCAGCGCCGGGCGTCCGCCCCCTGGGGCAGGAAGGCGTCCAGCTTCCGTCCCTGTACGTCGGCGAGGGGGCGGGTTTGCAGTGCCGGCGGGGTCGCCAGCCGCAGGTACCAGCGGGTTGGCGTAGGGGCGATGAACTCCCCCAGATCCGCGAACTCCCGGTTGAGCCCTGCCACGAGTTCCGCGGCTTCTGTGGCTGAGATCGCCAACTCCTGGCCGTCCACCAGGGTCAGCAATTCCTGATGGAAGTGCAGGCACGTGGGATCGGCGCATAGCCAGGGGTGCCCAGCCGGATCGAGTCCTTCGCCCAGCAGACGCAGGGCGGCGTAGGGAACAGCGTTTCCCTCAAGACCGCAGGCCCCGGGGAGCCAGCTTTCCAAGGTGTGACCCGGAAGGGGGGTCGTCCGGGCCAGACCAAGCAGGCGGGACAACGCCGGTAGCGCCAGATCGCGCAGGGCTTCGTGCAGCGAGGCGGCCGGCCAGGCCAGGCCGGGAATGACAAAAATGAGATGCATCAAATAGTTGGAGGCTGCGGGCGTCGAGAGTGTAGCATAGCGAGCTTTTGCGCCCGGAGACCCTGGGCACCCGGGAATCGCCTGGGTTGGGCTGACTACGTGAAATACGAGTTTCTCATCGGCCTGCGCTACACCCGCACGAAACGTCGGGGTGAGGGCAGCAACCGCTTCATTTCGTTCATTGCCCTGGTATCCACGCTGGGAATCGCCCTCGGTGTGGCGGCCCTGATCGTGGTGCTGTCGGTGATGAACGGCTTCCAGAAGGAATTGCGCGACCGCATCCTGGGAGTCGCTTCGCACATCCAGGTGTCTGGAATCTCCGGTGAGCTCGATGACTGGCGGGAAGTCTCAGTGCGCCTGGAGCGGAACCGGGAAATTCTCGCGCAAGCGCCGTTCGTTGCCGCCCAGGGCATGCTTTCTTTTGATCAGGCGGTGCGAGGGGCGATGGTGCGCGGAATTCTGCCCGACACCGAAGACAAAGTGGCCGATTTTGCCCGGCACATGCGGGCCGGCGAACTGGCTGCACTGCAGCCCGGGGAGTTCGGCGTGATCCTGGGTCTGGAGCTTGCCCGGGCGCTGCACGTGCAGCCGGGGGACAAGGTGACACTGATCGCACCCCAAGGGCTGGTGACGCCGGCGGCCATCTTGCCGCGCCTCAAGCAGTTCCGGGTGGTGGGCATCTTCGAAGTGGGCATGTTCGAGTACGACGCTGGCTTGGCCCTGGTGCACCTGCAAGACGCGCAAGCCTTGTACCGGATGGACGACCGGGTTTCCGGCATCCGGCTCAAGGTGGCGGATCTGTTCCAGGCTCCGCGGATCGCACGGGATCTGCTCCAGCTGCTCGATCCCCAGACCACGGTGTCGGACTGGACGCGCAGCCACGTCAACTTCTTCCGGGCTGTGCAAATTGAAAAGAACGTGATGTTTATCATCCTGCTTCTGATCGTTGCCGTGGCAGCCTTCAACATTGTGTCCACCCTGGTGATGGCGGTGCGCGACAAGGAGTCCGATATCGCCATCCTGCGTACGCTGGGTGCGAGCCCGCGCAGCATCATGGCGATTTTCGTGATCCAGGGGGCGCTGATCGGCTTGATCGGGCTGGCTGTGGGCGTAGGTGGCGGCGTGGCGCTGGCGCTCAATATCGATGTGGTGGTACCTGCCATCGAGCGCCTCTTCGGCATCCAGTTTCTGGCCAAGGATGTGTACTACATCAGCGAACTGCCTTCCGATCTGCAGTGGCCGGACGTCTGGTCGGTAATGGCGGTTTCCTTCATTCTGACCTTGCTGGCGACCCTGTACCCAAGTTGGCGAGCCTCGCGCATCAACCCGGCGGAGGCGTTGCGCTATGAGTGAGGGCATCATCGCCTGCCAGGGGCTGGAGAAAACGTTCCGGCAGGGGGCGGAGCAGGTTTCGGTGTTGCGCGGCGTGGACCTTGCTGTGGCCCAGGGGGAGCGCGTGGCGATCGTCGGCGCTTCCGGGTCCGGCAAGAGCACGCTGCTGCATTTGCTTGGCGGGCTGGACGTGGCGAGTGCGGGCTCGGTGTCGATCCTCGGACGGCCACTGGCCGGGATGTCGGAGCAAGAGCGGGGGCGGTTGCGTAACGCCTCGCTGGGCTTCGTCTACCAGTTCCACCACCTCTTGCCGGAGTTCACGGCGCTGGAGAACGTGGCGATGCCGCTCCTGATCCGGCGCATGCCCCGAGCCCAGGCGGAAGCCAAGGCGGCGCAGATGCTCGGTGAAGTGGGGCTGGCGCATCGTCTGAGTCACACGCCGGGGGAGCTATCTGGAGGTGAGCGTCAGCGCACCGCCATTGCCCGGGCGCTCGTGACCAAACCGGCGTGCGTGCTGGCGGATGAACCGACGGGTAACCTGGACCGGGAAACGGCGGAGGCGGTATTTGACCTGATGCTGGCGTTGAACAAGAGCCACCGGACGAGCTTCGTGATTGTGACGCACGATCTGCAACTCGCTGCCCGTGCGGACCGCCGGCTGGTGTTGAGGGATGGCCTGTTGCAACAGGCTGGAAGTTAAAGAATCAAGGTTTGATTGCGAGAGAATATGAGCGTTAGGGACGAGGACAAAATCTGGATTCTGTTCGTCTGCATGGGAAATCTTTGCCGGTCGCCGGCAGCGGAGGGGATCTTCCGTCACATGCTGCGGGAGAACGACATGCTGGGTTACGTCGAAGTGGATTCCGCGGGCACCCATGGTTACCACAGCGGGGAACCTCCCGATCTGCGGATGCGTCAGGCTGCGTCGGCGCGGGGTTATGACCTGGAGGACCTGGTGGCGAGGCGGTTCGAGGTGGAGGATTTCCTCAAGTTCGATGTCGTGCTCGCGATGGATCGGGAGAACGTGGCTCACTTGCGTCGCGGTTGCCCGCCTCAGTTCCACGGGAAGATCCGCTTGTTCCTGGAGTTCGTCCGCAGCCCCGATGGGACGGAGGTGCCGGACCCGTACAACGGAACCGAGGATGATTTTGAAACGGTGCTCAATATGCTTGAGCCTGCCTGTGACACGCTGATCAAGCGTTTTCGTCGCGGGTAAGCCTTTCGCGTACCGGCACTGCGGCAAAAACAAAAGGCCCGCCAGGAAACTGGCGGGCCTTTTGTTTTGGGCACCCCGTTTCGGGGGTGCCCCGGGTATCACTTACGGGTTTCCACCTGCAGCAGGGGTTCGTCCGCAACCTCAACGGTCTGCCTCGGACGGCGCCGGGGCGGTGGAGGGGGGGCGACCGCCGCCGTCACCGTGCTCTGCCAAGCTTCCACCTTGGTTCGCGAGGTCTCCACCATCACCAGACCGTCCTGCTCAAGCGTGTCGACCTTGGCAACTGCGGATTCCGCGACTGCTGGTGCGGTCGTTTGCACCGCCATTGCGTCTGTCTCGGGCGGGGTATCCGCCTCCGCCTGGGTAGTGGGCTCCGGCGGCGGAAGCATGCCCTGTGGCAGACTCACCGCGGCCATGGCGGCTTCAATGGTGCTCGGCGCAGCGGCGGGCGCTTCGGTTTGCGCGAGCGCGGCGACTTCCACCGGGCGTTCAGGAGTGCTCACTGGCGCCGGTTCAACCACCTCGGCAGGCACCTCGACGGCTGTAGCGATTGTCGGAGGCAACTCAGCTACCGGCTCCGGAGCTACCGGCTCCGCAGCTACCGGCTCCGGAGCTGTTGCCACGACCGGAGCAATGGCGTCCACGGGGGCTGTCTCCACAGCCACGATCGGTGGCTGGTCGTCCAGGGGAACGACGGTCACCGGCAAGGGTGCCAAGACTTCTGCCGGTTGGATGTCCGCAGGCGCCGATGGGGCGGCTAATGGGGCTGGCGTTTCCGAGACTGCGGAAGCGAGGGCCGCTGCGCCGGCAACCGCGGTGGCAGATACGGCCACCGCCGCAAGCTCCTGCGCGACGGGCGCTTCTGCGCCGGACTCATCACGACGCTCGTCCTCGCGCCGTTCGCCCCGGTCACGACGGCCGCGCCGATTGCGACCACGGCGGGGTTCGGCTGCTTCACCCGAAGGGGGCGCAGTTTCCGTCGTGCCGACCGGCAGAGCTTCGACGCCAGCGGTGTTCTCCGCGGCTTCGGTCAGGGCGTCCTGGGTCGAGGCTGCAGGTTGCTGGCGTGGTTGGCGCTGCTGCCGGGGCTGGCGGCCTTCCCGCTCGCGATTTTCATTGCCGCGCGCTTCGCTGCCCTCCCGATCCTCGCCGTTGCGGGCTTCCTGCCGGTTATCGTTCCGAGGCTCGCCACGTTGCTGGCGATTCTGCCGGGGTTCGCGCCCGGACGTTTGGGCCGGGTTCTCGGCATTTTCGGTGCGGGCGGCCTGCTCACGGTTGCCGCCACGCTCGTTGCGCTCCGGCCGTTCACCTCGCTCGCTGCGTTCTCCCCGCTCATCCCGGCGGCGCTGCCCTTGGCCGTTGCGCCGGTTATTGTCGCGGCCTTTCTGCTCTCGACGCTGGGGTTGTTGTGGCTCGGGTTTGACTTCGGGGGCCTGTGCGGGAGTGGCCTGACCACCGCGGAACCAGCCGAGAATCTTGCTGAAAAAGCCCTGCTGAGGGACAACGGTCGCTGCAGGAGCCGCTTCCGTCTTGGTTTCGACGACCGGGGGCGGTTGGTCCGGGGTGATGCCCTTGACCGCGGCCTCCTGACGGGGCTGGCGTTCGCTCTGGCCTGAGGGCGGGGTGTAGACCTCGCCCACGGGTGCGTCGGCCAGCCGGTAGCTGGGCTGGCTGAGGTCGTCCTGATTCAATTGGTCATGCCGCAGGCGCACCACTGAATGGGCAGGCGTTTCCAGATGAATGTTGGGAATGATGAGCAGTGCGACCTTGTGCCGCAACTGGATGGCGTTGATGTCGGTGCGCTTTTCGTTGAGCAGGAAGGTCGCCACATCCACCGGAACCTGCGTATGCACGGCAGCGGTGTTTTCCTTCATTGCTTCTTCTTCGAGGATGCGAAGGATGTGCAGGGCGGCGGATTCCGTACTGCGGATGTGTCCGGTGCCGGTGCAGCGGGGGCAGGGGATGTAGCTGGTTTCAGCCAAGGCGGGGCGCAGGCGCTGTCGCGAAAGCTCCAGCAAGCCAAAACGGCTGATCTTGCCCATTTGCACCCGCGCGCGGTCGAAATGGAGGGCGTCCCGAAGGCGCTGTTCCACTTCCCGCTGGTTCCGCTGGGATTCCATGTCGATGAAGTCGATGACGATCAGCCCTCCCAGGTCGCGCAGGCGGAGCTGGCGAGCGATCTCATCGGCGGCCTCGCAATTGGTGCGCAGCGCGGTTTCCTCGATATCGGCACCCCGAGTGGCCCGGCCCGAGTTGACGTCCACGGCGACCAGCGCTTCGGTATGGTCAATCACGATGGCGCCACCCGACGGCAAGGTCACCTGGCGGGCGTACGCGGATTCGATCTGGTGCTCGATCTGGAACCGGGAGAACAGGGGAACATCATCCCGGTAACGTTTGACCCGGTTGACATTCTGAGGCATCACGTGGCCCATGAACTGGCGGGCCTGCTCAAAGATGTCATCCGTATCCACCAGGATCTCGCCGATGTCTGGCTGGAAATAATCCCGGATCGCCCGGATTACCAGGCTACCTTCCTGATAGATCAGGAAAGCGCCGCTTTGGGCGTTGGCGGCGCCTTCAATGGCTTTCCACAGCTGCAGCAGGTAGTTCAGATCCCACTGCAACTCCTCGGCGGTGCGGCCGATGGCTGCGGTGCGGGCGATGATGCTCATGCCTTGAGGGACCTGCAACTGATCCAGGACTTCGCGTAATTCCGCCCGCTCGTCTCCCTCGACCCGGCGGGAAACACCGCCACCTCTGGGGTTGTTAGGCATCAGCACCAGATAGCGGCCCGCCAGGGATACAAAGGTGGTCAGGGCCGCGCCCTTGTTGCCCCGCTCATCCTTCTCGACCTGGACGATCAGTTCCTGCCCCTCTTTCAGGGCATCCTGGATGCGGGCCTTTCCCGGCTCGGCATCCTGCCGGAAATAAGAGCGGGAAATTTCCTTGAAGGGCAGAAAGCCATGGCGCTCCGCGCCGTAATCGACAAAGGCGGCCTCGAGGCTGGGCTCGATGCGTGTGATGACTGCCTTGTAAATATTGCTCTTGCGTTGTTCCTTCGCGGCCGATTCGATGTCGAGGTCGATCAGTTTCTGACCGTCGACAATTGCGACCCGGAGTTCCTCGGCCTGGGTTGCATTGAAAAGCATGCGCTTCATTGTTTTTGTTCCCCCGCGCGCTCTACACACGGGCAGGACAAACCGGCGCCCTCTTCTGACTGATTAGTTTGGCTGGTAGGTGGAGTGGTTCTTTTCCAGGAAAATGAGCGGCAAACTAAGGCGTTGGGGGAGGTTTGTCTTTCACAGACCCCGAACCGGATAAATGCAGTTCAGCGTCCCGAATTCTGCGTGTGACCGCGCGCGCTACAAAGTAAGTGAATCTGTCTCAAAACACATCGCTACTTTTGGTGAGCGACATTAACCCATATATGATCCGCCCCTGCCCAGTGATGAGAGCGCGCTTTTGACCGCTCTTCTCGCTGCTGATCAGCGAATGCCCGCTTTGGAGACGTGCAGGCTTGCAGGGATGATGTCATGGCCCTCAACCGAAAGCCATTTTCCAGTATATAAGAAATGATATCGTTAGGCAAAAACCCCGGTGTGCGGCGCGAGTCGGTGGGCGAAGAGTCCGAAAACCAGCGTATCGACAATTACCTGCTCAGGGTCTGCAAAGGTGTGCCCAAGAGCCTGATTTACCGAATCCTCCGCAGTGGAGAGGTGAGAGTCAACAGCTGCCGGGTGGACGCGAGCTATCGCTTGCGCATGGGTGACGAAGTCCGGATTCCGCCCATGCGGGTGGCAGAATCCTCCATCCCCAAGGTGCCGGTGGGGCGCCCCTACGAAGTCGTGTATGAAGATGATGCGCTGGTGGTCGTAGACAAACCCGCGGGCTTGGCGGTGCACGGGGGGAGCGGATTGAGTTTTGGTGTAATCGAGCAACTCCGCCGCCAGCGGCCAGATGCGCGGTTCCTGGAATTGGCTCATCGGCTGGATCGAGAGACCTCAGGTCTCCTGCTGGTGGCGCGCAAGCGTTCCGCGCTGACCGTGCTGCACGACATGATGCGCGAAGGGCAAATGGAGAAGCGCTATCTGGCCCTGGTTTCCGGTCGTTGGCAGAACCCGCTGCAACATGTCCGCTTGCCTTTGCTCAAGTACCTGACGCCAGAGGGCGAGCGGCGGGTGATGGTGAGTGAGGAGGGCAAGCCTTCCCATAGCGTGGTGCGGCTGCTGCGCCGCTGGCGGGATTTCAGCTTGCTCGAGATTGAACTGAAAACGGGCAGGACGCATCAGATCCGCGTGCATATGGCGCATTTGGGTTTCCCGTTGTGTGGCGATGACAAATACGGCGACTTTCCATTGAACAAGGCGCTGCAGAAACAGGGGTTGAAACGGATGTTCCTGCATGCGGCAAAGCTCGGTTTCAGGCATCCGCTCACCGGCTCGCGGTTGTCGCTGGAGTCGCCTTTGGCGGCAGAGCTTGCAGATTTCATTGCGGAGCTGGATCGCAAGGAGGCAGATGGCGATGGCCAGGGGTTATGAGCTGATCGTGTTCGACTGGGATGGGACGCTGATGGATTCGGCAGCGGCCATCGTCCGCAGTATCCAGGCGGCGTGCCGGGATCTGGGGGTGTGTGAGCCTGAGGATGCGCGCGCGCGCCACGTGATCGGCCTGGGCTTGCACGATGCGCTTGCCCATGCGGTTCCAGATCTGGCTGCCGAGCGCTATTCAGAGCTTGCACAGCGCTATCGCCATCACTATTTATCCCGGGATCACGAACTGGCCCTGTTCGATGGCATGTATGACCTGATTGAGGAGTTGGCTGGGGTGGGGGTGTTGCTCGCCGTCGCGACGGGAAAAAGCCGCCTTGGGTTGGGGCGGGCGTTGGAGCAGAGCGGGCTGGGCGCGTATTTTCACGCTACACGCTGTGCCGATGAGTGCCATTCCAAGCCCCACCCGGCCATGCTGCTGGAGCTGATGGAGGAGTTGGCCGTGCCGCCGGAGCGCACGTTGATGATTGGCGACACGCTTCACGATCTCCAGATGGCCGGGAATGCCGGCGTGGCGGCGCTGGCAGTGGCTTATGGCGCACATTCACGCGACGTGCTTGCGCAGGGTGGGGCGCTAGACTGTGTTGATACACCGGGAGAGTTGGTGGCATGGTTGCGCCAGGGGAGGTGATCTGTCCTGCTACCCGCCTTGTGGACGGGGGCGATGGGTTTCGGTTCGAGGTGGATCTGGGACACGGTCTGCTCCAAGCCTTCGCTGTCCGTCACCATGGTCGCGTCGTCGCGTACCTGAATCGCTGTGCCCACATCCCTGTCGAGCTCGATTGGCAGCCCGGGCATTTTTTTGACGATACCGGAAACTATCTCATCTGCGCGACGCATGGAGCTACCTATGACCCCGCCAGTGGCGCCTGTCTGGCCGGGCCGTGTCGTGGCGCCCGCTTGATCCCCGTGCCGGTCCTGGAACAGGACGGTATGATCCGCTTGTCTGCATGCCTTACTACTTCCTATGGCTGAGAACGAACAACATCCTGATGCCGGCTCGGTGCAGCCCATGAACATCTCCCCCACTTGGGAGCGCAAACTGCTTGAACAGCTTGCAACCGACGCATTGATCGAGCAACGGCGCAGACGGCGCTGGAGCATTTTTTTCCGCGTGCTCGGCTTTGTATACCTGACCTTCATCCTGTATTCCTTCGGAGGGTTCGGAGAGTCCGCCGACGGGTTGGCGGATGGCGGCAAACACACAGCCCTGGTTGATCTGCAAGGTGTGATCCAGGCCAAGGGCGAGGCCAGTGCCGAGAACGTAGTGGCCGCCCTGCAGAGTGCTTTCGACGATAAGCAAACCCAGGGTGTGATCCTGCGCATCAACAGTCCCGGCGGCAGTCCAGTGCAGGCTGGAATCATCAACGACGAGATTCGCCGCCTGCGCGGCAAGCATCCCGATATCCCGCTCTACGCGGTGGTGGAGGAGATGTGCGCTTCGGGTGGGTACTATGTGGCGGTGGCCGCCGATAAGATCTTCGTGGACAAGGCCAGTATCGTGGGTTCCATCGGTGTGCTGATGGACGGCTTTGGTTTCACCGGCACGATGGATAAGCTTGGGGTGGAGCGGCGGCTCCTGACCGCGGGCGAGAACAAGGGCTTCCTCGATCCGTTCTCTCCCCAGCAGTCGCGCCACAAGGCGCACGCCCAATTGATGCTGGACGATATCCATCAGCAGTTCATCGATGTGGTTCGGAAGGGGCGGGGGACGAGGCTGAAGGAGTCCCCGGATACCTTCAGCGGATTGATGTGGACCGGCTCCAAGAGCGTGGAGTTGGGGCTGGCGGACGCTTTTGGCACCGTGGATGGCGTTGCCCGGGATGTGGTCAAAGCCGAGCACATCCGTGAGTTCACTCACAAAGAGAACATTGCCGAGCGGGTTGCCCGACGTTTTGGTGCTGACATGGGGGCCGCGGCACTGCGCTGGCTGGCTCAGCCGACCTGGCGCTGAGTGGCGTGTCAGTACTTGCGCTTGGATCGTTGGCCCGCTATAATTACTTTTCTGTGCAGCGCCCGTAGCTCAGTTGGATAGAGTACCTGGCTACGAACCAGGGGGTCGTGGGTTCGAATCCTGCCGGGCGCGCCAATCAAACATAGCAAAAAGGGCTGATCTTGGATCAGCCCTTTTTGCTATTGTCCCGTCCGGACAGACTTGAGGTTCTTGCTATGTCGTTCAGTTGCGGTGGCAAGTGCTTGTTCTGGTGCAGGCTGCTCATTACGGTGCTTGTGGCAGTTTGCTCCGGTGTCAGGGCGGGGGATTTGTCTGCACTGCCGGACGCACTGGTAGGCGCTCAGGCTGAACACACGGTTCGCAAGGGCGAAAGTATCGGCTCCATCAGCGCACGCTTGGGCGTCGGTGAGAAAGCGCTGCAACTGGAAAACGGGTTGCGCCCTGGGGACCCCCTCCCCCCGGGGCGGGTGCTTGCGGTGGATACCCGGCACATCGTCCCTGCTCAAATGGGCGAGGGCGTTCTCATCAATATCCCGCAACGAATGCTCTTCCGGTTTGCAGAAGGGGCGGTAGTGGGGGCTTGGCCTGTGGCATTGGGCAAGCCCTCCTGGCCCACGCCAACGGGGGCATTCAGGATTGTGAGCCGGGAGCGGGACAAAACCTGGGTGGTTCCGCCATCGATTCAGGAAGAGATGCGGAGGGAGGGCAAAGCGGTGCTGACGCGAGTCCCGCCTGGGCCGACGAATCCGCTGGGGCGGCACTGGATCGGGTTGAGTCTGCCTGGTTACGGCATTCACGGCACTTTGGCTCCATTGAGCATTTATGATTTCCGCTCCCACGGTTGCATCCGCATGCATCCGGATGACGTGGCGGCTTTGTTCGAGGGGGTCGTCGTGGGTATGCCCGGGCAACTGATCTACGAGCCGGCCTTGCTTGCGCGGCTAGAAGACGGGAGGATCTTTGCCGAGGTGCATCGGGACGCCTATCAGTTGGCGAAGGATCCCCTCGATCAACTTCGAGGAAAGGCGCGCGCTGCGGGCCTCGAGGCGGATATCGACTGGAGCCGGATGGCGATGGTGGTCAAGGAGCGGGCGGGAGTGGCCCGTGAGGTCGGGGCCGTGCGTGCCCCGGTGGTGATTACGGAGCGGGAAGGCGAAACAAGGCAATGAGAGCTGTGGCTGGGGTGGCAAGACGGCGGTTTTTGCGGATGGGGATTCTCGGTGCCGGGGCTGCGGTTTCCCCCGGGTTATTTGCCGGCGTTGGGCGGCACGGCGAACGCCGGCTGTCTTTTTACCAAACCCATACGGGCGAAATGCTGGATGTGGCTTATTGGGCCGAGGGTGATTATCTGGTGGAATCCAAGAACCGCATCGATCACCTCCTGCGGGACCACCGGACAGGTGACGTCAGCCCTATCCGGGCGGATCTGCTCGATGTTCTGTTCGCGATACGGAGCACCCTGGACAGTCGGGAGCCTTTCCATGTGATATCTGGCTATCGCTCTCCGGCGACCAACGGCATGCTGCATGCCCGCAACTCAGGCGTTGCCAGCCGCAGCTTGCATATGGACGGGATGGCGATCGACATCCGTCTGCCGGGTCGGGAACTGGCGCTGGTCAGGGATTGTGCCAAGGCCCTCCAGGCTGGGGGCGTGGGTTTCTACCCCGGATCCAACTTCGTACACGTAGACGTGGGCAGGGTTCGCGCTTGGTGACGGGACGAGCGGTGTGAAGTGAAGCATCGAGGGCCGCTCCACGCGGCCCTTCGCCATTGTGGCGACTCAAAGAAAGCGCGCGAGTAGTTTGCGGCTGTGTTTGTCGAGGGCGCTGACGTCCCGTATGAGGAAATGAATGCCCTGGCTGTCCGAGATCAGCAGCGTCGTGCTGGGGGACAACCGCCGGATGTCTTCCTCTGCCTTGAGGGTGAGGCTGGTGGGCCCGCGGTCGGTTTCCACCTCCCAGACGCTGGGGGTGGCAAAGCTGGAAACACTGTTGAGTTGCCGGATTTCGGGCATGAAATCCCGGCTGGCCAGTTCTTCCCGCACTAGTCGGGCGTGCTCCGGATCGAGCTTTGCAAGCTGTTCCACCCACAGCAGTTCATGGCCATCCGGGCTGACCAGGGCGATGCCGGATTCCGGTGCGGTGATGGCGAACGATCGTACAGGTACCACCCCTACATGCACTTCGCCCTCCGGCGTCGTGAACTCCAATTGGCCGAAGGCATTTCGTTTCAACGTGAAAGCGGTCTTTTCCATGGGGCCTCTCAGCCGTTAGCGTCTTCATCCCGGCCGTAGCGGCCTTCGATGGCGTCGAGTTGTTTGGTCTGGGCCTGATATAGACGGAAGTAGGCGCCCTGCCGGGCCAGCAGTTCTTCATGCTGGCCTTCTTCGACCACCTGTCCCCGGTCCATGACCACCAGTCGGTCTGCCTTGCGCAGGGTGGAGAGTCGGTGGGCAATGGCAATGGTTGTCCGGCCCTTGATCAGGTTGTCCAGCGCGCTCTGGATTTCGAGCTCTGTTTCGGTATCCACCGCCGAAGTGGCTTCGTCAAGGATCAGGATCTTGGGATCGATCAACAGGGCGCGGGCGATGGAAATGCGCTGACGCTCGCCGCCCGAAAGGGCTTGACCCCGCTCACCCACGAGCGAGTCATAACCGTGGGGCAGACGGAGGATGAACTCGTGGGCGTGGGCGGCACGGGCTGCGGCAATGATCTCCTCGCGCGTGGCATCGGGTTTGCCGTAGGCGATATTCTCGGCAATGGTGCCGAAAAAGAGGAACGGCTCTTGCAGCACCAGGCCGATGTTGCGCCGGTAGTCCGCAACCCGCAGGGAGCGGATGTCTTCGCCGTCGAGCAGGATGCCCCCTTCCGTTACGTCGTAAAAGCGACAGATCAGATTGACCAGCGTGCTCTTTCCGGAGCCGCTATGACCCACGAGGCCGATCATCTCGCCCGGTGCGATCTTCAGGTCCACGCCCCGCAGCACCCCGCGATTGCCGTAGCGGAAACCCACGCCGCGCACTTCGATGCCACCTTCCACTTTCTTGAGGGTGACCGGTTTACTCGGCTCGGGCACGCTGGAAACATGGTCCAGGATGTCGAAGATCCGTTTCGCCCCGGCGGCCGCCTTTTGGGTGACTGAGACGATGCGGCTCATCGAGTCCAGACGGGTATAGAAACGGCTGATGTAGGCCAGGAAGGCGGCAAGGACGCCAACCGTGATCTGATCGTGGGACACCAGCCAGATCCCAAAGCCCCACACCACCAGGAGGCCGACCTCCGTGAGCAAGGTGACCGTGGGGCCAAACACGGACCATACCCGGTTAACCCGGTCATTCACCTTGAGGTTGTGCTGGTTGGCGTCCCGGAAACGATCCACCTCCCGCTTTTCCTGGGCGAAGGCTTTCACCACGCGGATGCCCGGAATCGTGTCGGCAAGCACGGATGTCACTTCGGCCCACACGCGGTCCACTTGCTCGAAGCCGTGGCGGAGCTTGTCCCGCACATAATGGATCATCCAGGCGATCACCGGTAGCGGAACCAGGGTCACCATGGCCAGCCAGGGATTGATGGAGACCAGGATGGCTGCCGTCATGCCGATCATGAGCACGTCGGTGGCAAAATCCAGCAGGTGCAGCGACAGGAAGATGTTGATACGGTCGGTCTCGGAACCGATACGGGCCATGAGATCACCGGTCCGCTTGCCGCCGAAGTATTGCAGCGAGAGCCCGATGAGGTGTTCGTACGTCGTCGTTCTCAGGTCTGCGCCAATGCGTTCTGACACCAGCGCGAGGATGTAGGTGCGGGCCCAGCCCAGCCCCCAGGCCAGCAGGGCCGCCGCCAGCAGGCCGGCGAGATAGAGCTCGACCTTGTCCCAGTCGATGGGTACGCCGTTCTGGTAGGGGATCAGCACCTCGTCCATGAGGGGCATGGTCATGTAGGGCGGCACCAAGGTTGCCGCGGTGGCCGCCAGCGTCAGCAGGAAGCCCGCCAGCAACTGGCCGCCGTATGGCTTGGCAAAACGCCACAGACGAAAGAGCGTCCAGGTAGAGGGCGGCGTCTGCAATTCCTTGGCACAGTTGGGGCATTCATCCATGCCCGGCACCAGCGGGGCGTTGCAGCGGGCGCAGATTTCGACAGCTGCTTCAGTGCTTGGCTGGCCGGTGAGGCACTGGGCGGATTGTTTGTCGTAGCCTTCGATCAGGCGCAGGACGGCCGCATCCCGGCTGATCGTGTAGCGCCAGCAGGCCAGGCGTTGGCTGTCGTCCACCAGTTCCAGGCTGCCCACGCCTGCGTGATCCCGTCGACGAAGGGTCAGCCCCGCCCGATAGGGCCAAGCCTGCCAAGTGCTCGCCTCTGGCGCCTTGGCCAGCAAGCGCCGGCCAGTTGCAACGATCAGACCTCGGTTGTAGAGCAGGTTGGCGTCAAGGTCCACCTCAAGCCAGGCGCGCACCTCTTCCCCGTCGGCCAGTTGGCCCTCGAGTGTGTGCTGCCAGGTTTCGGGGAGGGGTTGGACGGTGAGCGTCGGGAGGGAGAGGGTTGGTGCGGCGTCTGTAGTCATTGTGTGCGCGGCAGGCGCGGTCAAGTTGTCGAAACAGCCGGAAAACAACGCGGCCACGCATCTGCTTGGCTGCGATGTGCCCCGTTGGCGCAACGTGTACCCACACCTGCTTGGGAAAAGTGCAGGAAAGTATACCCGAGTGTAACAACGCCGGAGTTGGGCCTCTGGATGACGAGCAGTCTGTCTCGCCGTATCCCGCCCGCACCGGCCTGGGGCAATTCCTGGGGCGTTTGTTAACAGACTGTTAAGATACGATACAGGCGCACGGTAAACCAAAGAGCGTCTGCTTCGTTAAGGTGCAAGCGGGTGTCGATTGCCCGCGCTCACATAATCCTGCCCCTGTCACGGGAAAACATGACTAAACGAAACATCGAAATCCTCGATGTCCTGACCCTTCGTGGCCCGAACCTCTGGACTTACCGCCCGGTGCTCGAGGCGTGGGTGGACATCGGCGAACTGGAAGACTTCCCTTCCAACAAGATCCCCGGCTTTTACGAGCGGCTGTCGGCCTGGTTGCCATCGCTCATTGAGCATCGCTGCAGCATCGGCGAGCGGGGGGGATTCCTGCAGCGTGTGCGGGAAGGCACTTGGCCCGGCCACATCCTGGAGCATGTGACCCTCGAGTTGCAGAATCTGGCTGGTTTGCCCGGCGGCTTTGGAAAAGCCCGGGAGACTCCGGTGCGCGGGGTCTACAAGGTGGTTGTGCGTGCCTGGCATGAGGATGTGACGCGCGCAGCCCTGTTTGCGGCCCGCGATCTGGTGATGGCCGCCATTGAGAACACACCCTACGACGTGGATGCCGCGGTCGAGATGTTGAAGGACATGGTGGACTCCCGCTGCCTGGGCCCTTCCACCGCGTGCATTGTCGATGCTGCGGATGATCGGGATATCCCCGCCATCCGGCTCAACGAAGGCAATCTGGTGCAATTGGGCTATGGCGCCCGCAGCCGCCGGATCTGGACAGCGGAGACGGATCGCACCAGCGCGATTGCCGAGAGCATTTCCCGGGACAAGGATCTGACCAAGACGCTGCTCACATCCTGTGGCGTTCCCGTGCCCGAGGGCCGTCTGGTGGAAAGTCCCGAGGATGCTTGGGAAGCCGCGGAGGATATTGGCTTGCCCGTGGTCGTGAAGCCCTACGATGGCAACCATGGCCGGGGCGTATTCACTGATCTGGCCACCCGGGCCGAGGTGGAGGCTGCCTACAAGGTGGCGATCGACGAGGGGAGTGGTGTGATCGTCGAGCGCTGTGTTCCCGGCAGCGAACATCGGGTGCTGGTGGTGGGGGGCAAAGTGGTGGCTGCTTCCCGGGGGGAGATCGCAGCAGTGATGGGCGACGGCCGTTCCACTGTGCAGGAACTCATTGACCTCCAGATCAACAGCGATCCCCGGCGGGGGACCAGCGAGGAGCATCCCCTCAACCTGATCCGGATAGATTCCGCCGCCCGCCTGCTGCTCGGGCGGCAAGGCTTCACGGCAGAATCCGTGCCCCCCGAGGGGAAGAGGGTGGTCATCCAGCGGGTGGGCAATCTGGGCTATGACTGTACGGACGAAGTGCATCCCAGCGTTGCGGCCACGGTGGCGCTGGCGGCGCGCATCGTGGGTTTGGATATCGCTGGGGTGGACCTGGTGGCCGAGGACATCTCCCGCCCCCTCGCGGAGCAGCGCGGCGCCATCGTCGAGGTGAACGCCGGGCCCGGGCTCCTGATGCATTTGCGCCCGGCCGAAGGCAATCCCCGCCCGGTGGGCAAGGCGATCGTTGACCACCTGTTCCCCGAGGGGGATAGCGGCCGCATTCCTGTTGTGGGTATCAGTGGCAGCTATGGCAAGACCACCGTCGGCCGGTTGGTGTCGAGGTTGCTGCAGATCAGTGGCAAACGGGTGGGCCTGGCCTGTTCCGATGGCGTGTTCCTGGATCGCCGGCGGGTTGAGAAAGGAAACCAGGCCAATTGGGGCGCGGCCCATCGACTGCTGATGAACCGCACGGTGGAAGCGGCGGTATTCGAGAACGACAGCGATGTGATCCTGGGCGAGGGATTGGCCTACGACCGGTGCCAGGTGGGGGTGGTGCTGAATATCGACCCTGCCAAGCACTTGGGGCGTTATTACGTCGAGGAGCCGGATCAGGTCTTCAAGGTGTTGCGCACTCAAGTGGACGTGGTGCTTCCGGACGGCGTCGCGGTGCTCAACGCCGCGGACCCGATGGCGGTGGAGATGGCGCCCCTGTGCGATGGCGACGTGATCTTTTTCAGCCGTGACGCGGAAACCGCCGCTGCCCGCGAGCACCGGGCTGCGGGCAAGCGAGCCGTGTGCGTTCGCGACGGGAATGTCGTGCTGGCCACCGGGGCGGACGAGCATGTCCTGACTGCCGTGGCCGACGTACCGGTCACCGCAGGTGGCACCGATTCTGGTCAGGTGGAGAACGTGCTGGCCGCCGTGGCGGTTGCCTGGGGCCTGGGACTCGCGTTCGATCAGATCCGAGCTGGCATCGAGACTTTCGAAACCGGGCTGGACGAAGTCAAGGACAATTGAGCCGCGGGGCTTCGGGCCCCCGGTGTGACGAGGATTTTCCATGGAAGTATCACGTATTCGCGCGCTGCGGGGCCCCAACCTGTGGAGCCGCCACACAGCGATCGAGGCCATCGTCTCCTGTTCCGGCGAGGAATGTTCCATTGCCGAGATGCCTGGGTTTGAGGAGCGGCTGCGCGAGCTGTTTCCCGAGATGGGCATCCTGCAGCCGGCAGGGCACGCCGAGTCCATTTCAATGGCGCATACGCTGGAACTGGCGGCCCTCGGCCTCCAGGCCAGCGCCGGATGCCCGGTGACCTTCAGCCGTACCGCCCAGACCACGGAGCCCGGGGTGTATCAGGTGGTCGTGGAGTACAGCGAGGAGCCCGTGGGCCGTCTTGCCTTCGAATTGGCTCAGGCCCTGTGCCAGGCAGCGGTGGATGGTCGGGAGTTCGATCTGGCCGGGGCGCTGAAGCGTTTGCAGGATCTGGACGAAGACGTTCGCCTCGGGCCCAGTACCGGCTCCATCGTTCAGGCGGCGGTGGTGCGTGGCGTTCCGTTCCGTCGTCTCACCGAGGGCAGCCTCGTGCAGTTTGGCTGGGGCAGCAAGCAGCGGCGCATCCAGGCGGCGGAAATGGATGTCACCTCTGCGATTGCGGAGTCCATCGCCCAGGACAAGGAATTGACCAAGATGCTGCTGCGCTCGGCCGGTGTGTCCGTGCCCCTGGGCCGTTCGGTCCAGGACCCGGAAGATGCCTGGGCGGCGGCGCAGGAGATCGACGGGCCGGTGGTGATCAAACCTCGGGATGGCAATCAGGGCAAGGGTGTGGCGGTCAACATCCGTACCAGGGAAGAGGTATTGCGCGCCTTTGCCGTGGCGGCGGAAATCAGCGACGACATCATCGTCGAGCGTTACCTGCCCGGCCACGACTACCGCATGCTGGTGGTGGGCAACAAGCTGGTTGCCGCGGCGCGGCGCGATCCGCCCCAGGTGGTGGGTGACGGCAAGCACACCATTCGCGAGCTGGTGGAGCAGGTCAATCGTGATCCACGGCGGGGTGAGGGGCATGCGACCTCGCTCACCAAGATCCGTTTCGACGACATCGCGCTGGCCACCCTGGAGCGCCATGGCCTGACTGCGGATTCGGTGCCGCGGCGAGGCATGCGGGTGATGCTGCGCAATAACGCCAACCTGTCGACCGGCGGCACTGCCACCGACGTCACCGACGACGTGCACCCCGAATTGGCGGCGGCGGCCGTGGCGGCAGCGCAGACCGTGGGGCTCGACATCTGTGGTGTGGACGTGGTGTGCGATTCCGTGCTCAAGCCGCTGGAAGAGCAGGGGGGCGGCATCGTCGAGGTCAACGCCGCACCCGGTCTGCGCATGCACCTGCAGCCCTCGTTCGGCAAGGGGCGTGCAGTGGGCGAGGCGGTGATTGCCACCATGTATCCGGACGGAGATAACGGCCGCATCCCGGTCGTGGCGGTGGCGGGCACCAATGGCAAGACGACGACAGTACGGCTCATCGCCAGCATCTTTGGCGCCGACGGCAAGCGGGTGGGCATGACCAGTACCGACGGCGTTTATGTGGAGGGTGCGCGCATTGATACCGGCGATTGCAGCGGCCCCAAGAGCGCCCGCAACGTGCTGCTTCACCCCTATGTCGATGCCGCCGTGTTCGAGACCGCACGTGGTGGGGTGCTGCGTGAGGGCTTGGGTTTCGACCGTTGCGACGTGGCGGTGGTGACGAACATCGGCAAGGGTGATCACCTGGGGCTGTCCTACATCAGCACGGTGGAAGATCTGGCGGTGGTGAAGCGGGTGATCGTGCAGAACGTGGCCCCCCAGGGCACGGCCGTGCTCAACGCGGCGGACCCGATCGTGGCGCGGATGGCCGATTCCTGTCCGGGTTCCGTCACCTTCTTTGCCCGCGATGTTCATCATCCGGTGATGGCAACCCATCGTGCCCGTGGCAAGCGGGTGGTGTTTACCGAAGGTCACGACATTGTTGCGGCCGAAGGGGCGGCCGAGCACCGGATCCCGCTTGCCAGAATCCCCGTTACCGGGGGCGGCAGCATTGGTTTCCAGGTGGAAAACGCCATGGCAGCGGCCGCTGCGGGGTGGGCCTTGGGCCTTGAATGGGCCACCATCGAGCAAGGGCTCTCCGGTTTTGTGAATGACGCGCACAGCGCGCCCGGGCGTTTCAACGTGTTCAACTACCGGGGTGCGACGCTGATCGCGGACTATGGTCACAACCCGGACGCCATTCAGGCGCTGGTCAACGCCGTTGAAGCGATGCCGGCTGCCCACCGCTCGGTGGTCATCAGCGGCGCTGGCGATCGGCGCGATGAGGATATCCGCCAGCAGACCGAGATCCTGGGCGATGCCTTCGACCGGGTGCTCCTCTACCAGGATCAGTGCCAGCGGGGCCGGGAAGACGGCGAGGTGCTGGCGCTATTGCGTCAGGGACTGGTTAACGCCAAGCGTGCCACCGAAGTGCTGGAAATCCGGGGAGAATTCGTTGCCATCGATACCGCGCTGGAAAAATTGCGGGAGGGCGATTTGTGCCTGATCCTCATCGATCAGGTGGATGAAGCCCTGGCGCACATTTCCGCGCGCGTGGTTGAGGGCTGATTCGCCTCATTGCCGGTACTGGCAGCGCAGGCCGGCCCTTCGGGGCCGGTTTTTGTTTGTTCATCGGCAAGTCGCAGTGGCTGGGCGCCTGCTTTTTCTTGCGCCGCAGCATCGCGCGCGGGAAAGCACACCCCTTCCCGTATAATTGCGGGTTTTCCCATCTACCGGTTCCTGCTATGGCCGAGTTCCTCTCCCTGCGCGGTGGTGCAGCCCTCTCAGCGGCGCGCCTGCAGCGGCTCCATTCCTCCGTTTCCGCCGTGCTGCCCAAGGTGCGTGGCCTTGAGGCCGAGCACTGGTACTTTGTAGAACTGGAGGCCCAGCCTTCCGGGGAAGAACTTGCCCGGTTGAAGGATCTGCTGGGCGCCCATCCTGTGGGGGATGTGCCGGCGGGCGAGATGCTCCTGGTCACCCCCCGGATGGGGACAATCTCCCCGTGGTCGTCCAAGGCCACGGACATTGCACATCAATGCGGTTTTGCAGGGATCAAGCGCATCGAGCGAGGTACGGCTTTCCACCTGGATCTGCGTGGCGGGCTCGATGCCCGTGGCAGGCAGGCAGTGCTGCCCCTGCTGCACGACCGGATGACCGAGGCGGTGCTGGGGGCAACCGATGATGCGGGGGCGCTGTTTCACCACTATGCGCCTCAGCCCCTGCGCACGGTGGACGTGCTGGCGGGCGGGCGGGCGGCACTGATTCGCGCCAACGGCGAACTGGGACTGGCCTTGTCCGAAGACGAGATCGATTATCTGATGTCGGCCTTCTCCGGCGCGGGGCGCAACCCCACCGACGTGGAACTGATGATGTTTGCCCAGGCCAACTCGGAGCATTGCCGTCACAAGATTTTCAATGCGTCCTGGGTGATCGACGCCTTTCCTCGCGCTGAAACGCTCTTTGGCATGATCCGGGAGACCCACAAGGCGCAGCCCGAAGGCACGGTGGTGGCGTACTCCGACAACGCGGCGGTGATCGAGGGCGCGGAGGTGGAGCGTTTTTACCCGGACCAGGATGGCGAGTACCGCTTCCACCCGGAACTGACGCACATCCTCGCCAAGGTGGAAACTCACAACCATCCCACGGCGATTTCGCCCTTCCCGGGCGCGGCAACGGGCGCCGGAGGGGAGATCCGGGACGAGGGCGCCACGGGCCGGGGCGCGCGGCCCAAGGCCGGGCTGGCCGGCTTTTCGGTTTCCAATCTGCGGATTCCCGACTTTCCCCAGCCCTGGGAGGCGGCGACGGCCGGTGTGGGCAAGCCCGAGCGGATTGCGTCCGCCTTGGACATCATGATCGAGGGGCCCATTGGCGCCGCTGCCTTCAATAACGAGTTCGGGCGTCCCAACCTGACCGGGTACTTCCGCACCTTTGAGCAGGAAGTCCAGGGCGATGTCCGTGGTTATCACAAACCCATCATGATCGCCGGTGGGCTGGGCAGCATCCAGGCAGGCCAGTCCTTTAAGGTGGAGTTTGCTCCCGGCACCCTGCTCATCCAGCTGGGCGGCCCCGGGATGCTCATCGGCCTGGGCGGTGGCGCGGCTTCCAGCATGACCACCGGCACCAACACGGCGGATCTGGATTTTGCCTCCGTCCAGCGGGGCAACCCGGAAATTCAGCGTCGTGCCCAGGAGGTGATCGACCGCTGCTGGCAGATGGGCGAAAACAATCCTATCCTCGCCATCCACGACGTGGGTGCGGGCGGCATCTCCAACGCCATGCCGGAACTGGCCCATGGCGCTGGTCTGGGCGCCCACTTCCAGCTCCGGCAGGTGCCCAACGAGGAACCGGGCATGAGCCCGGCCGAAATCTGGTGCAACGAGGCGCAGGAGCGCTACGTGCTGGCGGTGGCGCCCCAGCGGCTGGACGAATTCCGCGCGCTGTGCGAGCGGGAGCGTTGCCCCTTTGCCGTGTTGGGCGAGGCCAGCGCCGACGGCCAGCTCATCGTGGCGGACAGCCATTTCGGTAACCAGCCGGTGGATATGCCCATGGAGGTGCTGCTGGGCAAGCCGCCCCGCATGGAGCGCAACGTTTCCAGCCGCGCCAAGTACCTGCCGCCCTTCGATACCACCCACATCGACCTGAAAGATGCCTGCTTCCGGGTGCTGCGCATGCCGGCGGTGGCGAGCAAGAGCTTTCTGATCACCATCGGCGACCGCAGCGTGGGGGGCATGACCGCACGGGATCAGATGGTCGGCCCATGGCAAATGCCGGTGGCGGACTGCGCAGTGACCACCATGAGCTTCCAGGGCTATCGGGGTGAAGCCTTTGCCATGGGCGAACGGACCCCGCTGGCCTGTATTTCCGGCCCGGCGGCGGGGCGCATGGCCATTGGCGAGGCCATCACCAATCTCGCGGCAGCAGATGTGACCGATCTGCGTCAGGTCAAGCTGTCGGCCAACTGGATGGCGGCAGCCGGCCACCGGGGAGAAGACGCCCAGCTTTTCGATACAGTCAAAGCCGTGGCTCTGGAGTTCTGCCCCAAGGCCGGCCTGTCCATCCCGGTGGGCAAGGACTCCTTGAGCATGAAGACGAGCTGGAAGGAGGGCGAGGAGAGCCGCACCGTTGTCTCGCCGCTTTCCCTGATCGTGACCGCCTTTGCCCCGGTCGAGGACGTGCGCCGCACGCTCACACCCATGTTGTGCTGCGAGGAGGGGGTGGAAACCGAGCTGGTGCTGATCGACTTGGGGCAGTCGCGCAATCGATTGGGTGGGTCCATTCTGGCTCAGGCCTACAACTCGGTGGGCGAGCATGCGCCGGATGTGACGCCGGAACAGTTGGTCGCCTTCTTCCGGGCCGTCGGCCAACTGCGTCGGGAAGGTCTGGCGCTTGCGTATCATGACCGCTCCGATGGTGGCCTCTTTGCCACCATCTGCGAGATGGCCTTCGCATCCCGCTGCGGGGTGTCGCTGATGCTCGATACCCTGTGCTACGACCCGTGGATGAACGACGTGGACGGCCTGGAGAAAAAGCCCGGTACCCTTGCCGGCCGTTTCTCCGACCACGTGTTCGCCAGCCTGTTCAGCGAGGAACTGGGGGCGGTCATCCAGATCCGCCGCGCCGAGCGGGGCCGGGTAGGGGACATCCTGCGGGCAGCGGGCGTGGCCTTCCATCACATTGGCGAGCCCAACGACAAGGACGAGGTCCGCATCTGGCGCAATGCCAAGATGCAGTTCCAGGCACCCCGCAGCGAACTGCTGGCCGCCTGGGGTGAAACCAGTTACCAGATCGCCCGTTTGCGTGACGACGCGGATTGCGCCCGGGAGGAATTCGAGCAGCTCGCCACGGCCGAAAATCCCGGCCTGAGCCCCTCGCTGACCTTTGACCCCGCTGAGGAGGTGGCCGTAGCCATGCTTGCCACCGGTCAGCGGCCCCGGGTAGCGATTCTGCGTGAACAGGGGGTGAACGGGCATCTGGAAATGGCGGCCGCTTTCGAGCGGGCGGGCTTTGCGGTGGTGGATGTGCATATGTCCGACCTGCAGTCGGGACGGCGCAAGCTGCGCGATTTCCAGGGGCTGGCTGCCTGTGGTGGATTTTCCTATGGGGATGTGCTGGGTGCCGGCCAGGGTTGGGCCAAGTCGATTCTGTTCAACGCCATGCTGCGTGACCAGTTTGCCGAGTTCTTCCAGCGTGCCGACACCTTCGCCCTCGGGGTGTGCAATGGGTGTCAGATGCTGAGTCATCTGGCGGGGATCATTCCTGGCGCAGGTGACTGGCCCACTTTCCACCGCAATCGCAGTGAGCAGTTCGAGGCGCGCTTCAGCATGCTGGAACTGCTGCCCAGCCCGTCGATCTTTTTCGCCGGGATGGAGGGCAGCCGGATTCCCGTGGTGGTGTCCCACGGCGAAGGCCGTGCAGTGTTTGCCTCGGATGCGGCGCGAGCGGGCGCGGTTGTGGCGGCCCGGTTTGTGGACAACCTCGGGCAGGTTGCAACACGTTACCCGGCCAATCCCAACGGTTCGCCCGACGGGGTGACCGGGTTTACCACGGCGGACGGGCGTTTCACCATCATGATGCCCCATCCGGAACGGGTCTTCCGCACGGTGCAGATGTCCTGGCATCCGGCGGGCTGGGGCGAGGATTCCCCGTGGATGCGCATGTTCCGCAACGCCCGCCGCTGGGTGGGCTGAGTCAGGGCGCGCCGAGCGGACGCTGAAAAAGCAAAAGGGGCCGCAAGGCCCCTTTTGCTTTTGCGAAACGCTGCCGGGGATCACTCCACCTTGGCTTTTGCCCGCAGGTCCGCCACATGCTTTTGCACGGCCTGGTTGGCCAGATGTTGCTGGATCTGGGGTTTCACTTCCTCCAGCGTCGGGAGCTTCACGTCCCGGCTGTCTTCGAGCAGGATCACGTGGTAGCCGAAATCGCTCTTCACCGGGGTTTCGGTGTATTTGCCCTTGGCGAGCTTCTTCAGGGCTTCAGCGAACGGCGGGACGTAGTTGGAGGGCATGCTCCAGCCCAGGTCGCCGCCCTTGTCCTTGGAGCCCGGATCCTTGGACTGCTTGGCCAGGGTTTCGAACTTCTCGCCCTTCTTGAGACTGGCGATGATCTCCTTGGCCGTTTCTTCCTTTTCCACCAGCACGTGGCGGGCCTTGTACTCGGTCTTGTCCGCATTCTTGGCGAAGGCGTCGTACTCCTTCTTCACCGCTTCGTCGCTGGGCAGGTGGTTGGACCGGTAGTTCTGCAGGTAGGCGTCGATCAGCACGGCCTGGCCGGCCATCTCCATCTGGGCGGCCACTTCCGGCCGCTTGCCGACGCCGGACTTCTTGGCTTCAGCGGTGATGATTTCCCGCTTGATCAGTTCCTCGCGCACAGCTTCGCGCAGTTGGTCGTTGACCTGTTGTCCCTTGGAGGCCTGGCTGGCCACCAGCACGTCGGCGCGGATAGCGGGAATGGCAGTGCCATTGACCGTTGCGACCGGCTTGTTGCTGCTGCTCTTGGCGGGTTCGGCGGCGTAGCTGCCCGTAACGGCCAAGGCCGCAGTCAAAGCAAGGGTGAGTCGACGGATGGCAAGGTTCATCAGTTGGTTTCCTCTACGTTTGAAAGTGAAAGGGTTTGGTGCCCGGCCCAATGTCCGGGTTCAGGCCTCGTCCGGTGTCAGGGCGGTGATGGCAAGGGCATGGATGGGCCCCTGCATCAGTTCGCCCAGCATGGCATACACCATACGATGGCGCTCAAGGGTGCGCTTGCCGGAAAAGGCGCTGCTCACCAGGGTTAAGCGGTAATGTCCTCCGCCACCGGCGGCGCCGGCGTGCCCTGCGTGGCGATGACTTTCGTCCTCCAGCTCAAACCGGACGGGTGCCAGCGCCGCCAGACGGGTCTTGATCAGTTCGGCCGTGCTCATTTCAGGGCAATGCCTTCTTGAAGGGGCGCACCCGGGTGGTGTGATATACGCCTTCGCGCACGTAGACGTCCTGGGCAAACCAGGCTTCCGCTTCGGCCTGGGAGGGGAACTCGGCGATGATCAAGCTGCCGGAAAAGCCGGCGGGGCCAGGGTCAGGCGAATCGATGGCAGGACAAGGCCCTGCGACCAGCAGCCGGCCTTCCGAAACCAGTTGCTGCAAACGGGAAAGGTGTTCCGGCCGGGCTGCGAGGCGTTTTTCCAGCGAATTGGGCGCGTCCTCCCCGAACAGGGCGTAATACATCATTTCTTGTCCTCTTCCATGTACTTGGCGAGCAACAGGCTCTGCAGCACCACAAAGGCGAACATCAGGCCCATGCCGCCGAACAGCTTGAAATTGACCCAGGTATCGGTGGGGAAGGAGTACGCCACGAACAGGTTGAGCACCCCCATTGCGGCGAAAAAGCCCACCCAGGCCAGATTAAGGCGGCTCCAGACGGGCTCGGGCAGCGTCATCTGCTGTTCGAGCAGACTGCGGATCAGGTTGCGTCCGAAGAACTGCGACGACACTAGCAGGGCAGCGCCGAACAGCCAGTACAACACCGTCGGCTTCCATTTGATGAAGGTCTCATCCCGAAGCAACAGGGTGGCACCACCGAACACCACCACGATGACCAGGCTCACCCAGAGCATGGTGTCCACCTTCCGGTGCCGGAACCACACCCAGGCGATCTGCCCGGCAGTCGCGGCAATCGCCACGCCGGTGGCGACGTAGATGTCGGCGAACTTGAAGGCGATGAAAAACAGGATGACCGGAAACAGGTCGAACAGGAACTTCATGCGGGGAACTGATTGAAAGACAAGGAAGTATGCCCGGATAGCGGGGCCCTGTCCAATCCGGGCAGCGGCGTGAGCGCTCCCATTGGAGTGGTGTCAGGCCCGGCGACGATGCGAGACAGCGCTCAATCCTTGTCGAAAGTGAGCGAGGCGGAGTTGATGCAATAACGCATGCCGGTCGGGGCGGGCCCATCGGGAAAGACGTGTCCCAGGTGGGCGCCGCATTGTTGGCACAGCACTTCGGTGCGGACCATGAAATGGCTCCGGTCCTCCGCCGTGTCGACGGCGTCCGGGTGGACTGGGGCGGTGTAGCTGGGCCAGCCGCAGCCCGCGTCGAATTTGGCTCCGGAGGCGAACAACTCGGCGCCGCAGCAGACGCAGCGGTAAGTGCCCGCTGTGAAACAGTCCCAGTATTGCCCGGTGAACGCTCGTTCGGTGCCTTTCTCCCGAGTGACGTGGAACTGCATCTCGGTGAGCTGGCTGCGCCATTCGGCGTCTGATTTTTCAGTCTTGCGCGGCATGGATGGCTCCTGTGGGGTGGCAAGCCGCCTCAGATGGCGGTCGCCAGTGCCTGTGGACAGCGGTGGCGGTTGAAAGTTTTGTGTCCAAGGGGTGGCCGGGAGCGCATTGAAGGATGCACTGCGCCCGCCTTCAGGCGGCTGTGGGAAAACCGCCGAGAGCGTTGGCGCCCAGTTCCACGTCGGAGTTGGCCACGTGGGGCACGACCCCCAGCAGGGGGGCGTTGATCCGTTCCTTGAGGGCGGCGACATTTTCCTGCCGCAGCTGCATGTGGGGTTCAACCGTGTTGGCCACCCACCCGGCAAGCCGCAAGCCGCGGGCCTGGATGGCTTCCGCCGTGAGCAGGGCGTGGTTGATGCACCCGAGGCGCACGCCCACCACCAGGATCACCGGCAAATCCAGCGCCACGGCCAGGTCGGCGCTGTCTTCTGTGTCGTTCAGGGGCACCCGGAAGCCGCCCACGCCTTCGACGATCACCGCGCTGGAGGCCTCGCACAGGGCGTGAAAGCAGGAACGGATGTGCTGCAGGTCGATGGCGCGCCGGTGCCGGCGCGCTGCAAGGTGCGGGGCCACCGGCTCGGGAAAGCAGTACGGGTTCACCAGGCCCAGGGGAGCGGGCAGGCTGGACGCTTCCAGCAATGCAGCCACGTCCTCGTTGATTTCCTCGCCGTCGATCAGCCGGGTGCCTGCGGCAACCGGTTTCATGCCGATCGCGGCGATGCCCTGGCGCTTGAGCTTGCGCAGCAAGGCGCAGGCAATGAAGGTCTTGCCGATTTCGGTATCGGTGCCGGTGATGAAATAGTCGTGCCGAACCATGATTAGCCGCCCTCCTTGTGGGCGTGAACATAGATCACATCATAGCGTTCCGGTAGGCCGGCGCTGGTGCGGTACGGCTCGAGCCGTTGCGCCACCTGCTGCCAGAGCGCCCTGCCTGCAAGGCTCCGGCGTCGGTCGCCGCCAACACCGCTGGCGCCGACGGTCTTGAGCGAGCGCAGCAGGGTGGCCAGGTCCGGGTGGCGCAGTATGCGTTCTTCGCGCCTGACGCGGAGGTCGCGGAAACCGGCAGCGCCCAGAGTGGAGGCGATCACCTCTGGCTGCAGGAAACCCAAGGTGTGCCGGTAGGGGTCAAGTCCGGAAAACGCCTCGCGCAATTCTTCCAGCGTATGGGGCCCCAGGGTGGCCAGCAGCACCTGCCCCCCGGGGCGCAGGACGCGATGAAACTCCGCCGCCGCCGTGCCGAGGGCACACCATTGCACGGCCAGACTGGTAAAGACCGCGTCCAGGCTGGCGGCGTCCAGGGGCAGGGCTTCCAGGTCGCCACAGATCCTGAAGGCCGGGAATGGCTGACGCTGCGCGGATTCTTCAAGCATGGCCCGGGCAAAGTCCAGGGCCAGCAGGTCGGCCGCGGGCCAGCGGCTGTGCAGCAACTCCAGGCCGTAGCCCGTCCCACAGCCGGCATCCAGGATGCGGGCGCGTTCGAGCCCGGTCCCGGTGCCAGCCCAGCGCAGCAGTTCGGTGCAGATCTCCCGCTGAAGGCTGGCGGCGTCGTGGTAACGGGGGGCCGCGCGCTCGAAGCGTTGACGCGCCTCCCGCTTGGCGTGGGGGTCAGGCTCCATGGTGCCGGACGAAATCCGCGATTGCGCTGGCAACTGCCTGGGGCTGGCTCAGCATGGGAGCGTGGCCACAGTCCGCCAGGGGCAGCCAGCGGGCGGAAGGGAGCGTCTGCGCCAGCCAGTGTCCGGCGGCGGCGGGAATCACCCGGTCGCCCAGGCCGTGGATCAGCAGCGCTGGCACGTGCAGATCAGCGACGGCTCCCCGCAGGTCAGCCGTGGCGAGGATGGCCATGCCGTCCGCCAGCGCGCCAGGAGCGGGCGGGTGGCTGCGCACCAGGCCGGCCAGTTGACGGCCCAGGGGGCGGGCCTGGGCATCACCCAGGGCCTGGAGGCTTGTGAAGCTGCGCAGGGCGCGCTGGCAGTCCTGCTCCAGTTCCCGGTTGAAGTCGTCGAGCGCGGACTGTGGCCAGCCGTGGGGCCAGTCCGGACGTTGGGCAAAGCACGGCGTACTGCCCACCAGCACCACGGCGCCGAGGGATTGCGGGTGACGTCGGGCCAGCGACAGGGCTGCCAGGCCGCCCAGCGACCAGCCGACCAGGATGGCGCCGGGCGGCGTCGCCCCGTGCACGAGATCCGTCAGGCGTTCCAGGTCGAAGGGCTCGGCCGGGGTGCCGCCGTGGCCGGGCAGGGTGACATGCCGCACCCTGGCCCCGGGCGTCAGGGCCTTGGTGACATCGGCCCATACGCCGGGGTGCATGCCCCAGCCATGGACGAACACCAGGTCCCGTTGCGTGATTGGGGCCGGGGGGGTCACGCCAATTCTCCCAGGGCGGCGCACAGCCTCGCCACCTGTTCGGCAGTATGGGCGGCGCTGAGGGTGATGCGCAGCCGGGCCTCGCCCTTCGGTACCGTGGGGGGGCGGATGGCGGGGACCCAGATACCCTGCTCCAGCAGGCCCTGGGCGATGCGCAGGGTTTCGGCATTGCCGCCGATCACCAGGGGCTGGATGGCGGTTTCGGACGGCAGCAAGCGCCAGGGGCCGGCGGGCAGGTGGGCGCGCAGTTGCGCGATGAGCTGCCGCAGGTGGGCGCGCCGGTCGTCACCCTGTTCGATCAAGGGCAGGGCGGCGAGCAGGGCATTGGCTACCAGCGGCGGCGAGGCGGTGGTGAAGACGTAGGTGCGGGCCCGCTGCAGCAGCCACTCGACCACTTCATTCGCCCCGGCGACGAAAGCGCCGGACACGCCCGCCGCCTTGCCCAGTGTCCCCATCAGGATCAGCCGCTGCGCGTGCAGGCCGAAATGGGCCGCGGTGCCCCGGCCTTGGGGGCCCAGGACGCCGAAACCGTGGGCGTCATCGGCATAGAGCCAGGCGTCGTGGCGCTCGGCCAGTTCCAACAGCCGGGGCAAGGGGGCCAGATCGCCGTCCATGCTGAACACGGCGTCCACGGCAATCAGTTTGGTGCGCGCGGTGGACTTGGCCAGGGCGGCTTCCAGCGCCCCCATGTCGTTATGGGGGTAGCGGACGAAATCGGCCCGGGAGATCAGCATGCCGTCAATGAGCGAGGCGTGGTTGAGCCGGTCGGCAAACACGGCGTCACCCCGCCCGACCAGCGCCGGGATCACCCCGGTATTGGCCATGTAGCCGGTGGAGAAGTACAGGGCCCGGGGGCGCTGGACGAAGCACGCCAGGGCCTCTTCCAGCGCATGGTGGGGTGTCTGGTGGCCGCTGACCAGGTGGGCGGCGCCCGCGCCGGTCCCCCACCGGGCGGCGCCCGCCTGGGCTGCGGCGGCGAGGGCGGGGTGGTTGGCGAGGCCCAGGTAGTCGTTGCTGGCGAAAGCCAGTAGCGGGCGGCCATCCACGACCACCTCCGGGCCGCAGGGGGAAGCCAGTGTGCGGCGGTTGCGCAGCAGGGCGTCCCGCTCGAGTTCCGCCAGTTGCAGGCGCAGGCGCTCGATGAGGGTCGGCGCGCTCATCCGCGCAGCACCTGTTCGAGCACGTCCAGCGTGCCGGACGCCAGCAGCGCTTCTTCCGCTTCGGACAGAATGTAGGGGGGCATCCAATACACCGTGTTGCCCAGGGGGCGTAGCAGGAGGCCGGCTTCCAGCGCTTTCCTGAAGAAGCGGCGGGAGAAATCCGCGCCACCGTCGGCCACGTCGAACGCCCAGATCATGCCCCGCTGGCGGAAGTGGCGCACCCGGGGGTGAGCCGCCAGGGGCCGGGCAAGCTGGTTGAGCCGGTCTGCCCGGCCCCGGTTGGTGGCGAGCACCTCATCCTGCTCGAAGATGTCCAGCGTGGCCAGCGCTGCCCGGCAGGCCAGGGCGTTGCCGGTGTAGCTGTGGGAGTGGAGAAACCCCCGGGTCACTTCGTCCGCATAGAACGCCTCATAGGTCCGATCCGTGGTGAGCACGATGGACAGGGGCAGGTATCCGCCGGAGATGCCCTTGGACAGACACAGGAAATCGGGCCAGATACCGGCCTGTTCGCAGGCGAAGAAAGTGCCGGTGCGACCGCAGCCGACAGCAATCTCGTCAGCGATAAGGTGCACCTGGTATTGATCGCACAGGGCCCGGGCCCGGGCCAGATACACCGGGTCGTACATCACCATGCCGGAGGCGCCTTGTACCAGCGGCTCCACGATCAGCGCGGCGGTCTGCTGGTGGTGGGCCTCCAGGTGGGTGCGCAGGGCCTCGGCCGCGCGCAGGGCGACGGACGCGGCGTCCTCGCCGGGTTCCGCCTGGCGGGCGTCTGGCGAAGGGACCAGGAAGCCTGCTCGTACCAGTGGCGCGTAGGCGTCCCGGAAGATGGGCACATCCGTGACTGCCAGGGCGCCCACCGTTTCGCCGTGATAGCTGCCGGCCAGGCTGATGAAGCGGTTCTTGCCCGGCTGCCCCTGGTTGCGCCAGTAATGGACACTCATCTTGAGGGCGATTTCGGTGGCCGAGGCTCCGTCCGAGGCGTAGAAACAGTGCCCCAGCCGTCCGCCGGTGAGTGCGCCCAAACGCTCGGAAAGCTCCACCACCGGCTGATGGGTGAAGCCCGCGAGCATTACGTGTTCCAGGGTTTCCAGTTGCTCCCGCAGCGCGTGGTTGATGCGCGGATTGCAGTGGCCAAAGAGGTTGACCCACCAGGAGCTGATGGCGTCGAGGAAGCGTCGGCCCTCAAAGTCGTGGAGCCAGGCCCCCTGGGCGCGGGCGACCGGCACCAGAGGCAGGGTCTCGTGCGCCTTCATCTGGGTGCAAGGGTGCCAGACGGCGGAAAGCGAGCGGTGCAGGAGTTCGTCGTTGGCAGTCATGATGGCAGGAGGGGGCGCAAGCGCGCCCCGCGGCAAGGAGGCGCAATTATCCCGGAAAACGCCGCGGATCGCCGCATTCGCCGCCTTTCGGAGCCCGGCCCAATGACCCCGCTTTTTCGCTGGCGCGGCTTGCGCTCAGGCCACCGCTGGCCTAGCCTCAAAACATAATGCCGACTCAACGCGAGGAGACCACCATGTGCCACCGATCCGCCCGCCACGCTTTCCGTTGCATCCTGCCCCCCCACGTGCTGCGCTCCATCGTCGAGAAGGGGAGCCCGGAACAGCGCGAGTTGGCCTCCCGTGCCCTTGGGCTGGATTCCACCATGCGTTTCATGCGTGCCACCACGGCGGCGGATGTTCGTCCCCGGAGCACTGAAAATGCCCTGGCGCTGCAGGAGGACGGGCACAAGCAGCGCACCATCGTCGATGCGGGGGGCAAGGAGAGTACGGCGGGGAAAGTGGTCCGCGGCGAAGGCGATGCGCCGGTGGAGGATGTGGCCGCCAATGAGGCCTACGATGGCTTGGGGGCCACTTTCGATTTCTTCTGGGAGGTCTTCCGCCGCGACTCCATCGACGACCAGGGGCTGCCCATGCGGGGCGTCGTGCATTTTGGCAAGGCCTACGACAATGCGTTCTGGGATGGCAGCCAGATGGTGTTTGGCGACGGGGATGGCAAGCTCTTCAATCGCTTTACCGCCTGTGTCGACGTGATTGGCCACGAACTGGCCCACGGGGTGACGGAAGACGAGGCGGCCTTGCGCTACTCCGGCCAGCCCGGCGCGCTCAATGAGTCCGTTTCCGACGTCTTCGGCGTACTGGTCAAGCAGTATCTGCTCAAGCAGACCGCGGATCAGGCGGACTGGCTGGTGGGGCAGGGGCTTTTCACCCCGGCGGTGAAAGGCGTGGCCTTGCGCTCGATGAAGGCTCCGGGCACCGCTTTTGACGACCCGGTGCTGGGGAAGGACCCTCAACCGGCACACATGAAAAACTTCGTCCGCACCTACGACGACAACGGCGGCGTGCACATCAATTCCGGCATTCCCAACCGGGCCTTCTACCTGGCGGCCGAGCGGCTGGGTGGCCACGCCTGGGACAAGGCAGGGCGCATCTGGTACGAGACCCTGCGGGATTCCCGATTGAGCAAAACCGCCACATTCCGCGCCTTCGCCAAGCTCACGGTGCAGGTGGCGGGGCGGCTCTACGGCACCGGCAAGGCAGAGGCCAAGGCCGTTGCCGCTTCGTGGAAGGACGTGGGAGTGGCGACGACGTGAGTGCGCCGCTACGGGTGATCTACAAGCGCTCGGGCGGGCTGGCCCACTTTCCGGGACTGGCGGCGGGGCGGGAGGTGGCCCCGGCTCTGCTTGGCGACGAGGGGTGTGCCGCGCTGCTTGGCCTGGCCGCCGCGTCCGGGCCTGCGGGCGGCCGCGGCGCCGGCTACCCCGACGCCCTGTGCGAGTGGGTGGTGGTTGAGGCGGCGGGCAGCCGCCGGGAGTATCGGGCCGAGGACTTTCGCTCGGCCGGGCTGGAGGCGCTATGGGAGCGCATTCGCGAGGCGGCGCTGCAGGCGGGCTGACGCCCGGCCGGCGCGTTATTCCACCCGCAGCGGGAAGAGGCTGGCCTCGTGGCTGCCCGCGGGCAGCGGCTCGCTGTCGAAGAGGATGTCGCCATCCGGGTCAGGGGTGCCTGTCGCGCGCAGATCGGTGAAGTTGTACAGCTCCCGGTCGGCCAGGTGGGAACGCACCACGTTCTGCATGGCGCGGAACATGTTCTCCATCCGCCCCGGGTGGCGCTTTTCCCATTGCTGCAACATCTCCTTCACCACTTGCCGCTGAAGGTTGGGCTGGGAGCCGCAAAGGTTGCAGGGGATGATCGGAAACTCGCGCCACCGGGCGTAGGCTTCCAGGTCATGTTCCGGGACGTAGGCCAGCGGGCGGATGACGATGTGGCGGCCATCGTCGGAGATCAGTTTCGGTGGCATGCCCTTCATCTTGCCGCCGTAGAACATGTTCAGGAACAGCGTCTGCAGCATGTCGTCCCGGTGGTGGCCCAGGGCAATCTTGGTGCAGCCCAGTTCGCTGGCCACCCGGTAGATGATGCCCCGGCGCAGGCGCGAGCACAGGCTGCAGGTCGTCTTGCCTTCGGGCACCAGACGCTTGACGATGGAGTAGGTGTCCTGCTCCTCGATGTGGAACGCCACGCCGCGGCTGGCCAGGTAGTCCGGCAGCACGTTTTCGGGGAAGCCCGGCTGTTTCTGGTCCAGATTGAAGGCGACGATGTCGAAGTGGATCGGCGCTTTTTCCCGCAGGGCGAGCAGGATGTCCAACAGGGCGTAGCTATCCTTGCCGCCGGACAGGCAGACCATCACCTTGTCGCCGGCCTCGATCATGTTGTAGTCGGCAATGGCCGAGCCAACAAGCCGGCGCAGGCGTTTGGCCAGCTTGTTGGCCTCGAAACGGGCCTTCTCTTCCCGCTGCGAGCGGGGCTGGGTGGCAGTGTCCATGCGGCTCAGTGCAATTGGGGAGGGCGGTCTTCGCTCTCTTCGGGTAGTTCGGCGTGGACCACCTCGCCTTCCGGGTCCGGGTAGAGCGGCGCACCGCAATCCTCGCAGAACTCCATCGGGAAGCGGGCATCCAGGACGCGGATGTCGCGCACGCCCACTTCGTTCAGGACGCTCTCGATCTGGGGGATGGTGTCCGTGTTTTCGTCCTCCGCCTCCAGCAGCGGCCACACCACGCCGTGCAGCACGTCCGAATGACCACGCCGGGTGAAGGCCACGCGGTATTCCTCCAGCCGGGTGTCGTAGCAGCCGGCAATGACTGCCCGCAAGTCGCCCGGTTCCAGCTCCAGGGTGAGCTGCAGGAAGGCCACGGTGGCCTTGATGGAATAGGGCCGGGCGAAGCGGTCGGCGGCGCGGCAGGCGGAAAAGTAGGCGTCGGGCAGCAGGATCTCGTGGGCGCAGCCGGTGAGCATGGGCTGCAGGCTGGGGCCACCTTGTTCGCGCCACTGGGCCAGCGCCTGATCCCGGTTGCCGTCTTCCTCCTGCCAGCGGAAGAGGGGGGCACCCCGGGGCACGACGGCAACCCCCACCAGGTAACGGGTGTCCGCGAGAAAAGCGTTCGTGCTCGGCAGGTTGCCCGCTTCGACGGCCAGATGGCGGCCTGCGACGGCAGCCGAAACCAGCTCGGACGCCAGCGCGTAAGTGGGCACATAACCGCGGGGGAGCTGGTCCGGGCCGAAGAGGAAATTCGCCAGCGCCAGCCGGACATCCTTGGCCAGCACGTGGGCGGAAAGCTGGACCGCCAGCGCAGCAAGCGTGCTGTCGCCAATGGCGCCGGTGGGAATGGCGAAGCGGGACCAGGCCAGCACCGGCGCCGCGATGAGCACGAAATCGCAATCCGTCTCGTCCACTTGGACGGTGCCCGATTCTGTGCGGGCTTCCACCACGTCTGCCAACTCTTCGTAGGCGCGCCCCTCGTCCTTGTACAGCAGATCGAGCGCGGCGGTGAGGGAGTCTTCGTTTCCGGCTCGCAGCAGGCGGTCCACCTGTGCCGCGAGGCGAACTTCCCAATAGGCGTCCTCCACGCGGCTGCCGGACCGGCTCAGGCCCGTGGCGAGCCAGGTCAGTTGTTCGGCGCCTCGAGCAGCCCGGCTCCGAGAGCCGAAATGAGTGCGTTTCATGGTTAGGACCAATGATGGGATAACCCTTAATTGTACCAACTCAGTGCATTTGCCGGCAAAATCACAGGTTTTGTCAGGTTCAGCGCCCACATGGTTTCACAACCCGTCGCGCCTCCCCGGCCGGATCGCCGCCAACTGCTGGGCGGCATCCTGGCGATCGCGGCCTCGGCGGCCAGTTTTGGCGCCATGCCTATCTTTGCTCGCCATGCCTATGCCCATGGGGTGGATACCTCCGTTCTGCTGTCCTGGCGTTTTCTGATTGCCGCCATTGTGCTGGCGCTGGTTGTGTTCGCCCGGGGGAGCGCCTGGCCGCGAGGCCGGCAGCTTGCAGGCCTGATGGCCATGGGGGGGGCCGGCTATGTCGGGCAGGCCTACTGCTATTTCTCGGCGCTGCACCATGCGGAGCCCGGGCTCGTTGCCATTCTTTTGTACCTTTACCCGTTCTTTGTGGCGGTCCTGGCGAGTCGCGTGCTGCGCCAGCCGTTGGGGCTGCCCCGCTGGCTCATGCTGGGTGTGGCGCTCACCGGCGCCGTGCTGACCATCGGTGGTGGCCGGGGGGACCATCTGGGGGTGATGCTGGGTGTGGGAGCGGCGGTGATCTATGCCCTCTACATCATTGCCGGTGCGCGGCTCACCCAGGGCGTGGACGCGGTGGCGGCCAGCGCGGTGGTGTGCGGCTCGGCAGCCTTCGTCTACTGGGGGGTGCTGGGTGTGCGCGTGCTTTCTGGCGAGCAACTGGCGATGCCGGGGGACGCGGTTGCGTGGGGGAATGTGGTGGCCATTGCGGTGTTGTCCACCGCGGTGGCCGTGCTGGGTTTCTTCTACGGGATGCGGATGGTGGGGCCGACGGCTGCTTCGATGCTCTCCACCGTCGAGCCGCTGTTCACCATGGTGCTGGCATGGGCCATGCTGGGCGAGGCGGTGACGGCCATTGCGGCGCTGGGGGCCGCCCTCACGCTGGCCGCTGTCCTCGCGCTGGCGTGGTGGGAGGGGCGGCGCCTGCCCGGCGCCCGGGCCTGACGGGGAGGCGTCAGAAAAGGTCGAAGCTGCGTAGCCGTTCCGGGTCCGGGATGTGGATGTTGCGGCTTTCCACCTTGATCAGTCCCTGCTCAATCAACTCGTGCAGGATGCGCGAGAAGTGCTCCTGCGTCACATTCAGCCGGGAGGCAATGACCCCCTTGTTGGCTGGCAGGTGTACCGTCACCTTCTCGCCCGCTTCGTGCTCGAACTCCGAGGCGGCCTGGAGCAGATAGCCGATCACGCGCTGGCGGCCGCTGCGCAACGAGTAGGATTCCACATCCCGGATGAGCTGGTGCAGCCGCATGGAGAGTCCCGCCAGCATCTTGTGACAGAAGTGGGGCTGGGCCTCCAACTCCTCGAAGATGGCTTGCTTGGGCACCATGAGCAGGGTGGTGTCCATCAGCGCCTGGGCGAACAGCGGGTAAGGCTGGTCCATGAACATCAGGGCCTCGCCAAAGGTCTGGCCGGGGCCGAGGATCTCCACCACTTTTTCGGAGCCATCCGGCGAGCCGAAGGCCAGCTTGACCTGGCCGGCGACAATGAGATGGAAACCGTGGCAGGGGTCCCCCTTGTGGAAAAGGAACTCGCCCTTGGTGTGAAACACCTCCCGGGTGGCGCCGGCGATGTTGGCCAGTTCGTCCTCGGGCAGCTCGTTGAACAAGGCGATCCTGGATAGCCAGGCTTGGATGTTGATTCCCAGTGCAGGCAAGCGACTCTCCTTATCCGGTCTGGTGCTCTGATGGGCACGGATTGTAGACCCTCGTTCGGCGGTTGTGCTTCCGCTGTGGCGGCTTCGTGGCGCTTTAGTCATGCTTGCGTGAGTTGGGCGTAGAGCTGGGGGAGTCGCCGGGGCAGTTCCTCGGGACGTCGGACCACGGTGAAGCCGGCAGGCCCGAAGAGATGGGGCAGATAGCTTTCCGCTTCCCGGTCGATGGTGACGCAGAAGGGGCGCAAGCCTTGGTCGCGCGCTTCGATCAGCGCCATCCGCGTGTCTTCAATGGCGTAGCGGCCCTCGTAGTGGTCCATGTCGTTGGGCTTGCCGTCGGTGAGCACCAGCAGCAGGCGCAGCTTGTTGGCTTGCTCGGACAGTATCTTGGTGGCAAAGCGCACCGCCGCGCCCATCCGGGTGTAGTAGCCGGGCTTGATGCCCACGATGCGGCCGCGGGCAGCGTCGTCGTAGCGCTGGTCGAAATCCTTGATGGCGTGAAAGCGAACGTGTCCGCGCTTGAGGGAGGAGAAGCCGTAGAGCCCGAAGCGGTCTCCGGTGGCGGCGAGCGCCTCGGCGAAGAGCATGAGGGAGTCGCGGATCACATCCACCACACGCTGTTCGTTGGAGATCCAGGAATCGGTGGATAAAGAGAGATCCGCCAGCACCAGACACGCCATGTCCCGCTCCTGCCGGACCTGGGCAAGGTAGGCGCCGCTGTCCAGGCCGCTCAGGCCGGCCTTGCGGTCAGCCACGTTGCGCACGCAGGCGTCCACGTCCAGTTCCGACCCGTCCGGCTGGTTTTTCAGCCAGCGGCGGCCTGGCTGGAGGGCGGAGAACTGGGCGCGGAGCCGCCGGGCAGTGGCGCGTAGCGGATCGGGGATGGCGCAGGGCGGGGCGTCCCGGGCGGTCATGGGCTGGATGCGGCAGTAGTCCGGACGGAGCTGGCGACGGCGGAAATCCCATTCCGGAACGAGTATGCCGGGGCCAATGGGCAGATCGTCCGCTGCGGCCGAGGGCAGATCCAGATCGAAGCGCACCCGCGAGGCTGGGTTGTCGCCGCCCCGGGTGAGGGTGAGGTGATCCATGTCTGCCGCGGCGCGGCCGGGGTCGCTTTCCGGATCGTCGTCCGTGGCGCGGTTGACCCGCACGTACTCGGCCCAGGTGAGCAGGCTTTCGGCGCGGAAGGGCAGAATGATGGGGGATTCCCGCTCTGGCAGATCGGTGCGTTCAGCCTTGTGGCGCTTGCGGCCTGCGCCGGGTTTGGCGGGGTCGGCGCCGGCACCGCTGTTTGGCTCCTGGGGCTCGGTCCCGCTGGCGAGGGCCGCGGAGAGCGCACTGATGCTGGGATAGAGCCAGAGCAGGACAGGCTGCGCGGGGCGGCGGGCGGGGGGCAGTCCGGTGGCGCTGCCCGGTGTGTGCAGCGCCATGCGGATGGCTCGTTCCTGGGCGGCCTCGTCGGCGGGGAGGCGGGCCGGGTCGGGGCGCAGGGCGAGGGTGGCGTCCACCAGGCTGCGGTATCGGGACTCCAGCCCCGGGAAACGGGCAAGGGTTGCCAGGGTGGCCGCCTGATTCCGTCGCAGCCAGGCGTCAGCCGAGGTCTGGCCGTCCGAACCGGCCATGGCGGTGTCACCCAGCGCGGCGGCACTGGCCACCAGCCAGAAGTAGAGATCCCGGTTCAGCGACCGGGTGGGGAGGCAAGCCAGTTGTTCGGGCAGGCTGAGGGTTTCGTCGTCCCGGCTGGCAAAGGGGGTCTTCTCGCCACTTCCCGCCACGCGTTGGAGCCAGGTGCGGCGCGCGCCATGGCGGGTATCCGCGGCAGCGGCCAGCTTGAGGCCCGGGTCGCCGCCCAGGGCGCGAAAGACCACTGCTGCGGTGCGCTCCACCTCCTGCAGGCGTACGGCCGCTTCCGGATAGGAGCGGTCCGCCGCGCGGGTGATGAAACGGTGCCAGAGGCCGCCTACGAATTCTTCCATTGCTGACTGCCTTGCCGGGGCTCATGAACGGTGCGGGCTATGGTCAGCGAGCGGGGGCCGTGTGTTCCTTGCCAAAAATCAATTCGGGCGGGATGGGGTGGGCGGGGCCCGCTGGAGCAACTGGTCGAACACCTGGGCCATTTCGTCGTCGGGAATGTCATGCACGGCTGCTTCGGCGATCGGATCAGCGCCGTTTTGCCAGGCCGGCTCTGCTTGCTCGTCACCCAGCGCCAGGACCAGGGCGTGGTTGAGCTCGTAACTCCCCCATTGCAGCCCATGGTCGCGGAGCGCGCATTGCAGCGCGTTCTGCACCAGGCTACGCACCAGCCGGTGTGGTTCCGAGTAAGGGATGCTGCCTGCCCGCCCGAGGCTGGCCGCGGCGCACTGTGTGCGGTCATGGCAGGCCAGGCCCCGGCACGCCAGCGGGCGCACCGGATAGATGGCACAAGCCCCTTGATGGATGAAGGGGCATAGCCGGCGCAGGCCGGCCCGCTTGGCTTCACTCATGCCGCGGGTGATGCTGTCTGCCTGGCGCAGGGCCTGCTCGAGCGCTGCGCCAAGTTCTGGCCGGGCCTGCCGGAGTTGGCGCAGGTACCAGGCGATCAGCAGGATTTCCGGTGCCGTGGCGCTCACCCGCAGCATGCAGCAACTGCAGCAGCCCCGGCTGCAGTCGATGGGCGGTTGTCCTTCGCTCTGCACGGCCACATTGCCTTCGAAGCTGGAGAAGGCCTGGCTCAGCAGGGCGCGCACCAGATCACCACGCTGGCAATGCTGCCTCAGGGTCTGGTCAAAGGCCTGGTGCTGGGCGAGGAAGAAGTCGCGGGTGCCTCCGGGTGCGTGCATGACCGGTCGCTGAGTGGGGGAAAGCGGAGGATGCTCATCGCGGGCAGCTCGCGCCGGTTTGACCAGCGTCAACAGCCCTGCGCGGGGAGCGAGGAAGTCAGTCCCGGTGCCCGGTCAGGCTGACGCTTGCTTCCTGCCGCCGGGCAGCATCTCCTTCCACCCAGGTCAGCAGCGGGCCGGTGGGGCTGGCCCGCTTGACCGTGGCGCAGGCATCCACGCACTGCCGGCACTGGGTACAGGTGAACATCTTGCGTTTGATGCTGCGGGGCTTGAGGCGCATGGGGCAGGCATGCTCGCAATCCGCCCGGCAATCGGCGCATTCGGCCGCCCGGTTCCGCGCAAAGCCGACCACCAGGGCGCGGCGGTTGCCCATCCAGGCAAGACTCTGGAATAGCCCGACAGCGCAGGCAAAGCGGCAGAACAGGTGCCGGGCGAACAGGAATTCGACCGTCAGCACCAGGGTGCCGATGCCGATGAAGAGCCCTTGGTTACGTGTGGGTGTGCCGGCCCAGAGGTTGCCATAGACCTCGGCGGGCGGGAGCAGGTAGGTGAGCAGCACCACCGCCCAGACAAAGGCAAAGGCGATTGCTGCCGGTACCACTGCCAGCCACCAGCGGGCGTCGTAGGTGAGGGGCGTGCCGTCCGGCTCGAAGGGGGGAACGGCTTTGCGGTCCCAGACGCTGGGCTTGCCGTTGGCACGGCGCATGAGCCGGTTGATGCGTTCCACCACCGAAAAATGGGGGCACAGCCAGCCGCAGTAGAGCCGGCCCCAGCGCCATGCGGCCCAGATGAACACCCCCGCGCCCGCGAAGATGGGGAGAAAGAGCTTGAGCAGCACGTTGGACGCTGCTTCCAGCGCACCGATTTCGCCGCGGGAGAAAGCGTCCAGCCCCAGCTTCCAGGGGAAGGTGAGCAGCCAGGCGTGGCCCGAGTTCAGGTCGTACCGGAACAGGTCGAGCACCGGGGCGAGGATGAACAGCAGGAAAAAGCCGGCCTGAAACCCAAGGCGGGTGCGCTGGATGGCCTGCCCCCGCGCATGGGCGGCGGGGGCAGGGTGGATGGGAATGATCCGTCCCGGGCGGCCGTTTCCCGAGGCGCGCAGCGAACCGGGTGAATCAGCCACGGCAGGGGCGCCCGACCAGTGGGTAGACGTAGGGCTTGCCGGAGAGGGCCCGGGCGAGCCCGACCACGCCAAAGAGGATGAGCGTGGAGTGTACGCAGGTGAACCACAGGATCACCACGACCCAGGTGCTGGCCGCATCGTAGCCCCCGAGCAGGACGATCGCGATGTTCGCTGCCACCAGCAGGCCGCCCGCCCAGAGGCTGGCCGACACGGTTTGCGCCAGGTGGCAGCGGGCCAGCGCCGGAGCGCGGCCCTTCTCCCGCCACCACAGCCCCACGAGGATGAGAAAGGCGAGCCCGGGAACCAGCATCAGGTTGATGAGGTAGAGCGCCTCGGCGGCGACGGCCAGCCCTTGGCCGGCCGGGGGGGCGTCAGCGTCCGAAGGTGGCACTGACCACCTCTTCCAGCGCCTCGGCAACCTCGGGGTCGTCGGTGAGGCTCTCCACGAGGGCGGCGCGGCAGGCATCCACCCGATCCAGGCCATCCCGGATCAGGGTGGCGGCATAGACCAGAAGGCGGGTACTGGCCACTTCCTCGAGATCCACGTCCTTGAGCGCACGCAGGCTGCGGCCGATGGAGACGAGTTGCCGGGCCAGGAGCGGCTCACAGCCAGTCTCGCCCACCAGGATGGCGGCTTCCCGCTCGGCAGCCGGAAAGTCGAAGCGCAGGCTCACGAAACGTTGGCGGGTGGAGGGCTTCAAGCCCTTGAGGAAGTTCTGGTAGCCGGGGTTGTAGGAGATCACCAGCATGAAGTTCGGCGGGGCCTCCAGCACTTCGCCGGTGCGGTCAATGGGCAGGATGCGCCGGTCGTCCGCCAGCGGATGCAGCACCACCGTGGTGTCCTTGCGGGCCTCCACCACTTCGTCCAGGTAGCAGATGCCGCCTTCGCGCACGGCGCGGGTGAGCGGCCCGTCGGACCAGAACGTCGTGCCGTCGCCGATGAGGTGTCGCCCCACCAGGTCGGCGGCGGTGAGGTCATCGTGGCAGGCCACCGTGTACAGGGGTAACCCGAGGCGCGCCGCCATGTGCGCCACGAAGCGGGTCTTGCCGCAGCCTGTGGGGCCCTTGATCAGCAACGGCAGACGGTTGCGCCAAGCGTGCTCGAAGAGTTCGATTTCCTTGCCTGCGGCCTGATAGAAGGGGAGTTCGGTTTCGATGGGGTGAGCCAGCATGTCCATGATTTCTCTCTTAGGGGCGCTCCGGTGGCTCGCTCAGCGCAGGGCCAGCAGGTAGGCGGCGCTGACCAGGATCAGGGTCAGTACAAGCCAGCCTATCACCAGGGCTCGCCAGAGAAATTTGACATTTGCTAAGCCCATGAATGCCCGGGCCACCGCTCGGCCTTTCCACAGGGTGATGACCAGCATGGCGGCCATGGCCGCCGGGCCGGCAGCGCCCAGTTCGCCGATGAGGTAGGTGGCCAGCGTGGCTGCAACCAGGGCGATCCAGTAGAGGGTGAGGTGCCGGTCCTCTTTGCTTGTGTCGTTCATCGCATCACGTAGACCAGAGGGAACAGGACGATCCACACCAAATCCACCATGTGCCAGTAGCTGGCCCCGCTTTCGATGCCGTTGAGCTGTCCGGGACCGTAGGCGCCGCGCCGGGTCTGCCGCCACAGCACCACCAGGATGACCATGCCCAGGATCACGTGCATGAAGTGGAAGAAGGTGAGGGAGAGGTAGAACATGTAGAAGGTGTTGGTGGAAAGATTGATGCCGGCTCCGAACTTGGCCGCGTACTCCACCATCTTCACCACCAGGAAGCCCGCGCCGCAGGCTATGCCCCAGGCGAGCCAGCGGGCGCCCGCCACAGAATCTGCGCGCTTGACGGCTGTCACCGCCCGGGCAACGAAGTAGCTGGCGGTGATGAGGAGCAGGGTGTTGAGTGCCCCCATGTTGCGGTCCAGCGTGCCCTGCATTGCGTCGAACAGGGCGACATTGCGGGCACGGGCGAAGGCGTAGGCGGCGAAGAAGACGCCGAAAACCAGTAGTTCGGCCAGGATGAAAATCCAGATGGCCAGATCCCCCGGGGGGGCCGGGGCGCGCAGAACGGCAAGGGGCTGGGCGAGTGACGCGGGTTTCATTAGCAAAGGCTAATCCTATCCGCGCCGGCCTGGATTTGATCCGCGCTAAGGGCTCGGGTCGCGCGCCCGAGCCCTTAGCGCCGCCGCCAATGCTCCATTACGCTTACCGCATGGCAACAACTGGTGCAGAATTGCGCCGTCACGCTACAACCTGCCTGATTCCCTGCCATGCGAACTGAAGCCGCCCCCACGATCTATCGTGGCGATTACCGTCCCCCAGCGTACCGGGTTGAAACCGTCGAACTCCATTTCAACCTGGATCCGGAATCCACTGAGGTGCGCAGCCGGCTGCGCTGTGTGCGCAACCCCGCAGCCCCCGCTGGGCCACTGCAACTGCTAGGGGAGGATCTGGAAACGGTGAGTGTGGTGGTGGATGGCCACCCGCTTTCGGCCGAGGCGTTGCCCGGGCGTACCGGGCGGCTGGAACTGGCGATCACGGGGGATGAAGCCCTGGTCGAAGTGCTGACCCGCATCTCGCCGGCACGCAACACCGCCTTGTCGGGGCTTTATCTCTCCCGCGGTGGTTTTTTCACGCAGTGCGAAGCCGAAGGTTTTCGGCGCATCACCTGGTTTCCGGATCGACCGGATGTGATGTCCCGTTTCACGGTGACGCTGGAAGGGGACGCCCGGACGTGCCCGGTGTTGCTCTCCAACGGCAATCTGGTGGAGCAGGGGAGCCTGCCGGGAGGGCGCCATTTCGCCCGCTGGGAAGACCCCTTTCCCAAACCCTGTTATCTCTTTGCCCTGGTCGCTGCGGATCTGGTGTGCCAGGAGGAGCGCATCCGCACTGCATCGGGTCGGGAGGCACTGCTGCAGGTGTGGGTGGAGGCGGGCAATCTGGACCGCACGGCCCATGCCATGGCTTCCCTCATTCACTCCATCCGGTGGGACGAGGCGACCTACGGGCTGGAACTGGATCTGGACCGCTTCATGATCGTGGCAGTCTCGGATTTCAACATGGGAGCCATGGAGAACAAGGGCCTCAACATCTTCAACGCCAAATACGTGCTGGCTAATCCGGACACTGCCACCGATGTGGATTACGACAACGTGGAGTCGATCGTCGCCCACGAGTACTTCCATAACTGGACGGGGAACCGGGTGACCTGTCGGGACTGGTTTCAGCTCACCCTCAAGGAAGGGTTGACCGTCTTCCGCGACCAGCAGTTTTCCATGGACATGATGGCCCGTGCCGGGGGCGAAAGTGCCCGCGCGGTGAAACGCATCGATGACGTGCGGACCCTGCGCGCCGCCCAGTTCCCGGAGGATGCCGGCCCCATGGCCCATCCCATCCGGCCAGACAGTTACCAGGAAATCAACAACTTCTATACCGCCACGGTGTACGAGAAGGGTGCGGAAGTGATCCGCATGCTGCACACGCTGCTGGGTGCAGAGGGTTTCCGGCGGGGGATGGATCTCTACTTCCAGCGCCATGACGGGCAGGCGGTGACCTGTGACGATTTCGTCGCCGCCATGGCCGATGCCAATGGCCGTGATCTCGGGCACTTCATGGGCTGGTACCGCCAGGCCGGCACGCCACGCTTGCGTGCCGCAGGGCGGTGGGAGCCGGCCGGCGGCCGGTACGTTCTGGAACTCTCTCAGAGTACGCCCGCCACCGCCGGCCAACCGGACAAGAAGCCCGTGGTGATTCCCGTTGCGGTGGGCCTGATCGGCCCGGACGGGGAGGATCTGCCCCTGCGGCTCGCCGGCGAGGCCATGGCGACTGGAACCACCCGCCTGCTTGAGCTTTCCTCAGTCAGCGAAACCTTTGTCTTTGAAGGGCTGACGGCCCAGCCCGTTCCCTCCTTGTTGCGGGGTTTCTCGGCGCCGGTGGTGCTGGAGGTGGAGGAGAGCGAGGCTCAGCTTGCCTTCCGCATGGCGCACGACAGCGATCCGTTCAATCGCTGGGAGGCTGGGCAGCGCTACATGGAGCGCACCGTGCTGACGCTCGCGGCAACGGCCGCCGCCGGGGGCGAGCCGGTTGTACCGTCCCTGCTGGTGGCCGCCTTCAGAAGACTGCTCGATGATCCAGCGCTGGCGCCTGCCTATCTGGCGGTGGCTGCGGGGCTGCCAAGCGAGAACTATCTCCTGGAGCGCATGGCCCCCGCCGATCCGGTGGCCCTGCGTCAGGCCCTGATCCACCTCATCAGCACTTTGGGGCGCGAATTGGCGGACGACTGGTTGAAGCTCTACGAAGCGAACGCGGTCGAAGGGCCCTATCGCTTCCACCCGGCGGACGCGGGCAAGCGTAGTTTGCGCAATCTTGCCTTGCGCATGCTGGCGGCGGCCGGAGTGGAGGAGGGCTACAGGCTTGCGGCGGCGCAGTACGAACGCGGCGCGAACATGACCGAGCGCTTCGGCGCCTTGACAGCCTTGGTGCAGAGTGGTTCGCCGAACCGCGAGGCGGCGCTCGCCGATTTTCACGATCGTTTCCAGCACGATGCGATCGTGCTGGACAAGTGGCTTGCCCTGCAAGCCGGAACCTGGCGGTGGCGTTCCGGAGCGCCCGGGGCGCTGGAGACAGTGCGCCACCTCGTCTCCCACCCCGCATTCCAGATCACCAATCCGAACAAGGTCTATGCCTTGCTTGGCACCTTCTTCCGTGCCAATCCGGGTGAATTCCACCGAAGCGACGGGGCTGGCTACGACTTCTGGGCCGAGCAGGTACTGGCGCTGGACCCGCGCAATCCTCAGGTGGCCGCCCGCATGGCCCGCGCCCTCGAGCGATGGACCCATTTCGTGCCGGATTTGCAGGCACGTATTCTCCCGGCACTGGAGAGGGTGGCGGCCGCTGACCAACTCTCCGCCGACGTGCGGGAAGTCGTCGCGAAGGCACTGGGATGAGAGCGTTCGCGTGCACGATCGCCCTGGCAGCGGGTTTGGCCGGTGTTTCCTGTGCTGCTCTCGCACAAGGTTTCGATACCTGCCTTTCCGGTTTGCGCCAGAGTGCGGTGGGGGCCGGAGTTTCCGCGGCTGCGTTCGACCGCCATACCCGGGGGTTGCAGCCGGACATGGCAGTTGTCGGATTTCTCGATCAGCAGCCGGAGTTTTCCATTCCCATCTGGGACTACATGTCCGGATTGGTGGATGAAGAGCGGGTGACGGATGGTCAGGCCAGGCTCCGGCAATGGGCGCAGGTGCTGGAGCAGGTCGAGCGCCGTTACGGCGTACCCGCGCCGGTGGTGGTCGCCGTGTGGGGCGTTGAGAGCGACTACGGCCGTACCTTCGGTAAGCGCCCCCTGTTGCAGTCGCTCGCCACCCTGTCTTGCTTTGGCCGGCGACAAGGCTTCTTTCGCGGCGAGTTTGTGTCCACCCTGAAGATCCTTGAGCAGGAGGGCGTCAATCCGGAGCGTATGGTGGGGTCGTGGGCCGGAGCGTTCGGCCATACCCAGTTCATGCCCTCCACCTACCTGCGGCTGGCCGTGGATTTTGATGGCGACGGCCGGCGCGACCTGGTGGACAGCATCCCGGATGCCCTGGCCTCCACCGCGAACTTTCTCAAGCGAGCAGGATGGCGGAGCGGCGAGCTGTGGGGCTACGAGGTACGGCTGCCTTCCGGGTTCGATGTCTCCACCGCCGGGCGGCGGAACCGCCGTGCCCTGAGTGAATGGATGAGCCGTGGCGTTCGGCGGGCAGACGGAGGCCCGCTTGAGGGCCCAGACGGTGGTGCAGGATTGCTGCTTCCGGCAGGGGCCGGGGGGCCGGCTTTCCTTGTGTTTCGTAATTTTGACGCGATCTACAGCTACAACGCGGCCGAAAGCTATGCGCTGGCCATCGCCCACCTGTCCGATCGCTTGTCGGGGAGTAAGGGTTTTGCAGTGCCGTGGCCGACAGACGATCCCGGGTTGTCGCGGGCCGAGCGCCGGGAGCTGCAGACCCTGCTGCTGAAGAAGGGGTACGACGTTGGCGATGCGGACGGCATTATTGGTAACAACACGCGTCGGGCGCTGCAAAGCGAACAGCAGCGTCTCGGGTTGAAACCGGATGGGCGCGCGGGCAAGAAGACTCTGGAGGCCATGCGGCGCTTGGGACCCGGTTGAAGCGCCTTGGGAGACTGCATCGTTTTTCTTTACAAGACGGGGTCGCACTCCTATAATGCCGGCTTCTCTTCGGGGGTATAGCTCAGCTGGGAGAGCGCTTGCATGGCATGCAAGAGGTCAGCGGTTCGATCCCGCTTACCTCCACCAAGAGGTCCAGGTCCCCTTCGTCTAGAGGCCTAGGACACCGCCCTTTCACGGCGGTAACAGGGGTTCGAATCCCCTAGGGGACGCCAGTTTGCGGGAATTTGCGAGGCTTGGTTCTTGCGGGTTTCCGGGACGATCAGGAGTGGTAGTTCAGTCGGTTAGAATACCGGCCTGTCACGCCGGGGGTCGCGGGTTCGAGTCCCGTCCACTCCGCCA